>ERZ772831.1463-NODE-1463-length-22226-cov-11.960128_pt1 | contig 22226 bp, 19 predicted proteins | sample MGYA00580858_ERZ772831 | MGnify/ENA primary metagenome ERZ772831 (study PRJEB29015, sample SAMEA2737694) | human gut metagenome | biome: human gut; feature: human-associated habitat; material: faeces | place: China | collected 2012 ... | reverse complement strand
CGCATCGACCGACGCAGATGTCCGCATCGACCGACGCAGATGTCCGCATCGACCGGCGCAGACGTCCGCATCGACCGACGCAGATGGTAGAAGTAGGCATATAAAAACAAAAGAGGTAACTGTTTGATACATCAAACAATTACCTCTTTGTGGAGCTGGTGGGATTCGAACCCACGTCCAAACAGGGAAACCATACGCTTTCTACATGCTTATTCTGGCCTTCGGTTTTCGTGACGCAACAAGACCCAGACCACCAATCGCGCCCTTATCCTCTAAAACTTCACCCGTGCGGCGAGGCACACACTGGCTATTTCCGATTTACCTGCACCGCTTGACCCTCAGATTCGGAACAACATCCTTGGAGCGATGTCTCGTTCCGCCAAACCTTGTGGCGGAATAAAGCTAATCTACTATACTTCGATTAAGCAGCGAGAGCGTAGTTGTTTTCGCCAATTAAATTTTTGATCACTCTGATTAAGGAGGTAGCCATCGAGACTCCGCATGCTTACGTACCATTTCATCCCGCTGTCAAATCCAGTCAACCCCGAGATGTTATACTTAACTTTGCAAAGTTAGTACAAATGCATGAAACTGCAAAATAAAACTGCAATATTTTGCATGTGTGTGGACAATGTGTGGACAACTTTTTATCGCGGTTCTTCTGTGAAGGTATCCGCCATCTTTGATTTTGCGGTTTCAATGGCACAAAGTCCCAATTCTTCTTCACCTTCAAGCGCATCCAATATCTTGTCAGCAAGCCATAATGTTAGCATTTCCTTTTCATCCACACGAAAGTATTCTGCCAACATTATCACCTGACTACGCTTTGCTCGTCTGTCTCCACGCTCAATCTTACTGAACATGGGAGTGTCTATTTCTAAGTATGCAGCCAACTGGCGCTGCAATACACCTTGCTCGTCTCTAAGAGCCCTTATCTTGTTTCCGAATAACATATTCTTTGTATTTTACGATACAAACTCCGTTATAATATGATTTTTTCGACGTAAATCAGTAAAAATTACGACCTATTTCAACCTCAATGGGCATATTGGGTCGTAAAAAGGTCGTAATTAAGAAATTAGGTCTTATTACGACCTTATTATCCACTTTCGTCCTTTGGTTGTTATTAATTCATTTTCATCCATCTCAACAAGCAATTTGCTCACCATGCGCAGTCGCTGTTCGTCTGTTTTGTTGGAAGGAAGTACATCCCTCAAGTATTCATAAATACTGTCTCGCTTTGCCCCTTCGTCACCTGCGTTTTGTAAAAATTGCAGTATCATCTGGCGTAATTTCTCCTTGTCCAATCCTTTTGTCTTTGTATAAGAAGGAAGTTGATGCGTGTTCTTTGCAATGCTAAGAGAAATGCTGTAATGGGGAGCATCACCTTCAATAAGTCCACGTTTGAGCAAGTCTTGAGCTATATCCTCATGAATGGTTCTGCCTTTTTGTACTGCATCAAGCGAGATGCAATCCCATAGAGAAAGAGTGTCGTTTGTCTTCAACAAATCTGTGTATCGCTTGTTGATTTCATTGCCGTAAATGCGGACAACTACTTTCTTCTTGATCTGGTCAATCTCATAGTCTGGCATAGGGAAATGTCTGCGCCATTGCTCATTGAACATTTTCTTGATACCACGACTTACGGTATCCAACCAAAGAATCTTCTATCCGCTGCCATGCCTTCTTGTGGGCAAGGACTGGGCGACGAGGCAAGTGCTTTGGGATATATATTATCCATACTCGCTTGTTTGTATCTTCTGTCACAAACTCCTCTATGCTTAATTCTTCTGAAGAAAGATAAGTGCATTGTTCGGTGAGTTTTAATGTGGCTGACTGCGTGTTTGCTGGTTGGCCATTAAATGTAAGCCTTGAAATGTCCGTCCCAACGATTTCGAGTGTCTTGTCTTTAACACCAATCACAAGATGGCCTCCATCCATGTTGGCGATAGCCGACACGTAGGATATGACATCATCTTTCTCGTTCCCACAGAACGAGTTCTTCAAATTCTTAAATTCCTTCCACTCACAGCGAGTATTTTCTTGTGGGTATTTGCAACGGAGATATTGTTGTAATTCTTGTTCGAGCATGATCAATACTTCTTTCTGTTTCAGTAATATTTATATCTCAATATAATCACTTCTTCGTGATAATGGTAGTTCTCTGAAAATAACAGGATTCCCTTCACTTGTCAAAAACAAGGAAACTCTGTTTCCATCAAGCTTGGTTAGGAATAAATGAAAACTTTTGAGTCCATCATCTTCACAAAGCCATTCATCTTTGGGAACAACAAAATATCCATCGCCGATATTGTCATTCTGATAGTCAGATTTCCTTACCACCAAAACATCTACATTTGTGTCATACAATTTAATCATTGTGATTTCCTTTTAAGTTCGTAATAACAATCATATGCTGCTTGTACGTCCGCCATAGCATCATGTTGGTTATTAAAGTGCTTATTAAACAATTTGTAATAAAGTTCATCCAATTTGGGATATTTATTTGGCAGACTTAGCCGTGTATGGAATGACAAATTAGGTATTTTGCATATATTACTGCCCATTTTCATCGTGTCAATTACTATATGCTTCTTTTTTTCAAATAACGCATTTTCTATCCCTTTGATTCTTATTATTTCAGATTTAATGACATTTAAGTCAAATGAAACATTGTGTCCTATAATGATGTCGGATTTATACAAGGCTAAATCCAAGAAAGAAATAACCTTATCCCTGTCTTCTCCATTTTTTACTGCTCTCTCATTAGATATTCCATGAATTTTAGTGGCAGATTCAGGAATAGTATACCCGTCAGGTTTCAATATAATGTTTCGTTTTGCCAAAATACCATAGTTGTCATCTTCTATTATTAATGCAACTTGAACAAGATAAGGCCAATTTTTCAAATCAGTGTATGGAAGGTTGTCGTTAAGAGGTAACCCTGTTGTTTCTGTATCAATAAATAATTTTACATTCTCAAATGGTGTTCCCCATAGATGACGGCCTTCTTCATTATATGTGTCATAATAAAAAAATGGAATAGCATAAATTAAATCATCTTTCACAATATTTATATCGACACCATAATTCCCTATATGGAGACGCAAATCTTGGCAAGACCAACCAACAGACACTCTGTCAAATATAAAACTGCTTAAAGGACGTTGATTTGTATCCAAGATTGCACACTTAATTTCATTGGCAGCACCTAAGAATTTCCCGACTTTTTTACCTGTATAATTCCCGATAACTATTATTGGATTTAGTTCGCTATAAAAGACTCTTGCATAATCCCATTTAAATGGAATTATTATTTCCTCTGCGACTTTTCCTACAATGTTATAGCCACCATATACATGGTCTTCTGTTTCTGATAATTTATCGTGTTCTTCTATTACAATTCCTTCTTTGTCTTTATCGAAATCATACACAGCTACCCAATTGCAATTTCGTTCCTCATAAGGTGAGACTTTCCATCGTGTCCTATCGGGCTTCATATTGTCCCAACACAATGTGGACATTGTATTATATAGTGTACGCCCTTTGTAGTATAAATGAATCTCCACTTCTGTTTCATCTATAAACCGAATAAAATCAAATTCTGGAGATTTAAAAATATCTACTCCGTAACTTTTACATATGCAATCATACTTTAAAATCTGCCATTTATCTGTGTATAACCTTGCAATAAAATAATCATTATCCAATTCTCTTATATTTAGATATTTTTCAACATCTATTCTACAAGAAAGTGAAAATTGCTTATATGAAGATTGTATTTCAACAAAATAATCAGATTCATATATTATTTTAGAATCCTCAATAATACATAGCTTTCTATAATTCTCTATTTCTACTATAGCAAAGTATTCTCCATTATGCAAAATCCCAAATTCAACAATTTTATCACAATTATAACTGAATAAAATTGTCGTTAGACGATGATTATCGTATGAACAGTAGTATACACTTGCTTCATTCTTTTTGCAGTCATACGTATTAGATTCTCTATTATCAAACACACACCATTTGCCATCCCTTTTACCAATTAAATAAGATATTTTGTGCTTTACGTTTACTTGTTCTATTGGCGAAATAGAAGTATATCCATCCCAATCATCAGGATAGATATTTTTTACAAAATAAGTTCCATCATAGAAATCTATAGTTTCTAATATATCATAAGGACTGTCATCAAATTCATTTTTCGTGTTTCTAAGATAGTATTTTTGAGATAGAATTTTGTATTTTGAATTAAATTCATCACAAATAAACGAGTATGTGATATTGCCATTATCATCATATCCATCACATTGCATGTGCTCTCGTTTTAAGACGAAATATACATCTGTGATTTCGAATAATCCATCAGGAGCGCCGCATTGACTTGTTGCTGCTTCAACCAAATCATCATCTGAATAATGCTTGCCACCTTTTGAATATATGGCATCATATTTACATGGAATAATTTCCTTAAATGCAATTGTTGTTTGAGAACTGAAGTGCTCGACAAAGTGCGTGTTAACGATACCATATTTGTAACCTTCATAATTATTACAAAGAACAACTATAGAGTAATTGTTGTACAAATAATCTAAATCCTCATATGCCGATGGATTATAATAACGTTTTGACATCTTTGCTACTATTTGATATTTTGTATCTACAATAACTTTTCCATCAAGGTCCACAGTTCCCCATTTCTCGTTTTTACACACAAAATAACCATCTTCTGCCTTATTGATATTATCATAGATAAAAGGTAATACAGTAGTAGCATCAAATCTTAACAATCCCCATTTTTTTGACAATGTGTCTTGTGCCCAAATTACCTTACTTGTATGATATCCAAAACTTAAATAGTTTAATGGTAAGATGAATTCCCCGTGTTTATTAACGATTCCATGTTTATTTTGCTGTGACACATCATAATAGCCAACAACCTCATCTACCGGGAACGCACTATCAAATTCAGCAAATGACTTTTCACCGAATTGATTAATGACTCCACTAAATATACCATTAATATATGTACTTGCAACTTGGTCATTATAGAAGAACACTTTGTGACTATATATTGGTTGTATTACAGCCTTGCCTGATTTGTCCAAACATCCCCATTTTCCTCCTGATATAAAGAAGCCACATAAGTCGTCTACCATTAATGTTCCCCCAATATTAAATGGTATATAACCGCATGCATCATTGTCTGGATCTATATGCTTCCCCATTGGTAATAAATTGTAGCTATTGGGAAGATCTATCCATGACTTCATGGCCACGGAATTAAGAATGTCATTATCTACAGACATAATTCTCCAATTACCACCAACATTAATCCATAAAACGTTTTTTTCAGAAATCTCCTTTCTTTTTTTCGTTTCCTTCTTTTTTGTATATATATTAGTTAAAGATTCTTCTAATAGATAATCCTCATTATCAGTTGTAATCTTGTATTTGATTGATTTTAGACTAATATTGTCTTTTTTAAAGTCTATTATATATATACCTTTACGCAGTTCTATCTTTAATATGGAATTTGGGAAAGCTTCACCAACTTCTTCAAAATCGCAATAGACAAGGCATTGAATGTCTACTAATATTTTTAATATTGAACTCATACAATTTCCTTTTTGAAACGTCAAACATCTATCTCACAATTAACTCCAGGAATGAGAATATCATATCCATAGGAAGAATTCCAGATTATTTTCATATTCATGAATACTTCTTTCATCATTTGATTGTATATTTTTATTATATGTTATGAGAATAGCTTATTTCATTTATTATATAGTGTTTAATCTGTTGCGTTAACCAAGCAGCGTTATTGATTTTTCTTTCCTCATCGCTTCCTTCGGCACATACGCCGTAGCCACCAAGCACCCATCAAATAATTCCACTACTACCCGCTGTTGCCCGGCAATTCTTGCAACTCTACCATGAATTCCCTTGAACTCACCTTCTGTCACAACGACATTGTCACCCAGCTTGAACTGGATGCTGTTGGAAGTCACTGGGATGATGTGCGGATTTTTGATGGAGGTGAGGCGGATGAAGTTGTTCATGGCTTCATCTCGGATTGTGAGTGGTGGATTGCGGTCGGGATTGTCTTGACGATGGATGGTGTGATTGAAGTAGTAGCTGAGTAAGGCTCTGCTTTCATTTGCCACTACCTTGTTGTCGTGGAGTAAGGCTTCTGCTTGTTCTGCTGTAGCATGGATGAATATTAAGGAGGGGAGGAGTGGGATGGGGATGATTCGCTTCTTGCCTTGCTTCCTTACTTCTTTATATCGCAAAGGAACATAGCATTCTATTCCTTTTGCCTCTACATTGGTCTTTGCTTTGTCAATGCGTCCATATGAAACTCTTAGCACGAACCATTGCTTATTTCCGTTAGGCACATTCTCTACCGACACCCCACCTTTGTTCTTCGAGATGGAGGGCGTACAAGAGGTAAGTCTTGCACTTGGACACGATGAGCCTGTGTCGGTAGGCTGCCCATTATACAATGAAGCGTCAGCCGTTAAAGGCTGTTTGGTGTTATCTTCCAATGTTGTTCAGAGGTTAGATTAAAACCAATAGACTTATTCTTGATAGAATTGTCATAATTAGACTACAAAGATAGGAAAACTAAACAAGAATGGAAAAAGAAAACAAGGAAAATATTTGTGTTGTGAAGTTCTTTAATTTATTAGGGCTGTTGGTGGCTGACTGATAGCGACTCATCTGCCAGACCATATACGAAACATCAAACGTTTTTTGGCATAGTCGCCAATAGTAAGAATCTTATAGGTATGCGAACCTATACCTATAGGCGGAGTGCCTTTATAAATATTACTGACCGCTGGAATGTGTACCTTTGTTCATGGTTGCTTGAATTGATATTTGCAATAAACAAGGGTAACTAAAAAGGCTGGATTCTTCGTGATGGAATCCAGCCCTAATTATTTTGCTCAAAATATCTTAGCATACAGCAATAAGAAGTTATGCATGACTGCAATATCCTGTTATATACTGTAAGACTGCAGAATGTAAGTTTTATATTGCAGAATGTAAATATTGTTTGTCTTCTTACATCCTCATTATTCTTCTCTTATTACCACTGTCACGCCGCGTGCAGCCTGCGCTCCCATTACCAGTGCCTGCTCTATGTCGGCAGTCTTTGATGGTCCAGAGATGAATGTGCCGAGTCCGGTCTCTGGCATGCAGATGCGGTCGTATGCCTCGTGCATGTTGTTCACGATGCCGCTCTTCGGGAGGACGATGACCAGATATTCGCTGATGAAGCAGACTGCTTTCTCCTTCATGTCCTGCGGAATCCAGACGCAACCATTCTCCGCCACTCCAATCTGTCCGTACACCACTCCTACGTCGGTGCCGTTAAGGTCTTGCGCCTCTGCCACGGTGTCGGGATTGATGGTGGCGATGGTGAGTTCTGCGATGTTAGAGGCGATGGTCTTTGCCTCAGGATAGGCGTTTCTTACGATGTCGTCGAGCTTTTCGTTCGGCTTAGCCATCACCACTTTGCTGCCCACCGACATGCTCATATCCACAAACTGCTTTACCGTGTCGTCGTACGATATGCCGTCTATCGGTGTGTTGGGCATCGGATACTGTTCGTGTGTGTTGCGTCGCAACTTCTCCAATAGTTCGTCTTTGTATGTCATTGTTCTTTCTGTTCGTTTTGGTTCAGTTTTCCTTTCTTCCACATTGTCTGGAACGACTCATTCGCAAATTTCGGCATTGCGTGTCCCACGCCCCACGGATTGAGTGAGCGTATGTGCGTAAGGCTGTCAGGTATGAGGTTGGCAAGAGGAGCCAGACGCAAGGCTGAAGAATAGAGTAGGGGATGGTTGAAGAGCTCTTCCATTCCCTTTGACATGCACTTCTTCATCGTGTTCGCCTTGTGCAGCGAGTCGAGCTTCTGTCTCCACATATAGACCTGCGAACCGGGGTTCACCTTAGCCGGGCATACGTTGTCGCATGAGAGGCAGAGCGTGCAAGCGCTGACGTTGTCGCTGTAGCATGACGCATCGTGCAGCATACCAAGGTTGATGCCGATAGGTCCGGGGATGAAGTAGGTGTATGAGTAGCCACCCGAGCGGCGGTATACGGGGCAGGTGTTCATGCAGGCTCCGCAGCGAATGCACTTCAGCGTTTCCCAATGCTCGTCGTTGGCAAGGATGTCGCTTCTTCCGTTGTCCACGAGGATGACGTGCATCTCCGCTCCCGGTCTTGCCTGACGGAAGTGTGAGGTGTATGCCGTTGTGGGCTGTCCGGTAGCAGAGCGGCAGAGCAGTCGCTGGAATACGGCGAGCGACTTGTAGTCGGGCACAATCTTCTCTATTCCCATTGCCACGAGATGTAGCTTGGGCATTGATGTTGACATGTCGGCGTTGCCCTCGTTGGTGCAAACCACGATATCGCCGGTCTTTGCCACACCGAAATTGCATCCTGTCATTCCTGCTCCTGCTTCCATAAACTGGTTGCGCAGATGCTTGCGTGCGCATTGCGTAAGGTATGTCGGGTCGTAATTGCCTTTCTCCGTGCTGATGCCTTTCTCCTCGAACATCTGTCCCACCTCTTCTCGCTTTAGGTGTATGGCAGGCATTACGATGTGGCTCGGTTTCTGATGTAGCAGTTGCAGGATGCGTTCGCCAAGATCGGTCTCCACGACATCGATGCCGTGATTCTCAAGGAACGGGTTCATGGCACACTCCTCGGTAAGCATCGACTTGCTTTTCACCATCTTCTTTACGCCATGACTTTGCAGTATGTCGAGCACGATGTTGTTAAAGTCGTTGGCGTCTTTAGCCCAATGCACAATGACGCCACGGCTCTCCAGTTGCGTGCTGAACTCATCCAGATAGTCAGCCAAGTGCGTTACGGTGTGCTGTTTTATCTGGCTGGCATGTTCGCGCAGCTCCTCCCATTCTGACAACCCTGACGCCATGTTGTCGCGTTTTTGTCTTAGCGACCAGAAGGTGGCGTCGTGCCATGTGGTCTTTGCTCTGTTGTCGTTGAAGCGTCGTGCCGCTTCTGAATGTATTGTGCTCATAGTCCTGCTGCTAATATTTCTACCACGTGTATGAACTTTATAGGCTTGTTCTCCTTCTTTGCAATGCCCTGCATGTGCATAAGGCATGACGAGTCGGGACCGGTGATGTATTCCGCTCCCGTAGCCATGTGACGTTCTATTTTGTCCTCTCCCATGCGTTTCGACACGTCCGGCTCTTCTACGGAGAACATACCTCCGAATCCGCAGCACTCGTCTTTTCTCTCCGGCTCACGGATGGTGATGCCGTCCACGAGTTTAAGCAAGTCGATAATCTTGTTGAACTGCGGCACTTGTCTTTCTGAGGGCGACGACAGTCCCAGTTCGCGTACGCCGTGACACGAGTTATGTACGCTGACTATGTGCGGGAAGTGAGCCTTGAGGCTTGTTGGTTTTACGACGTCGTGTAGAAACTCTACCACGTCCATTGTCTTCTTTGACGTGAGACATTCGTGATTGCCCTTGGCAAGTCGTGGATGATAAAACTTGACAAAAGCCGCGCACGATGCCGATGGTGCAACTACGTAGTCGAACCCCTTGAAGAGGTCGTCGAAGTGTCGTGAGATGTCCGTAGCCATCTTCTCAAAGCCGGCGTTTGCCATAGGTTGTCCGCAGCAAGTCTGCTTGAGAGGGTAGGTGACGTCGAGTCCGAGGCTTGTCAGGAGCTTGTACGTGGCCACTCCCACTTCCGGATACAATGCATCGACGTAACATGGAATAAACAATCCTATCTTCATAATGTCTTTAAAACCCTATTAGCGTGTAAAAAGTGTTCTTCTTTTTTGTTGTTTTTATTTGTTGGCAAAAGTAATAATAAAAAATGAAAATGTTTACCCGTTATTATTTATTAAAAGTTAATTTTACGGTGTAGCGACTGATCGGCTATTTAAAGTGAATTAGAAAAATTCTAATCCTTATATCATCATCTCATCCTATAACACCCCGGTACGTGAAAAACATATCTTTCAGTAATGAAGAATATCGCAACGATAGAATTTATCTATAAAAGTATAATTAGTGTCTTTGGTATATCTATAATAAAAGCATTATCTTTGTACGCGAAATCGAAACACCAATTTAAAGAACAAGTAAGACAATATGGAAACGAGAAAAGAAATAGCGGCAGAAAAGAAACGTTGCGGTTCACATAATTGCACACAGGCTGTGCTTTGCACCTACCACGACTTCACCGGAATGGAAGAAGAAACCATTAAGAATGCGGGCAATGCCTTTGCGGCTGGTATGGGTAATATGGATGGAACTTGTGGCGCCCTCGTTGGAGCTGGCATCGTACTCGGACTTGCCACTAAGGACAAGGCAAAGTCTATCAAGGGCATGAGGCAAATTATGGATAAATTTAAGCAGCGCAATGGTGCCACGCAATGCAAGCTGCTAAAAGGTGTGGGCACAGGAAAGGTGCTTCGCGAATGTCCTCTTTGCGTGGCTGACGCATCTGAATTCCTGGAAGAAATACTGGAAAAGGAAGGCTGCCGGGAGTAAGCTGTAGAATCTATACGACATTCTTATATATCAAACCATTATACCCAACAACGACATGGCTAAGTATAAAGCAATTAACGAGCAGGACCGCTGCGTGGCATGTGGTCAATGGGAATACCGCTACTAAGCAATACGGTTGCATTGGAATGGCGTGCAGTTGGCACTACGTTGCAAAGTCATACAATTTCGTGGAATGAAAAAGCATTCTTGTTGATTTTTTTTCGTTTACACGGGATATTATTCGTATATTTGCAACCTATTTTTAAAATCAAGATAACCTATTAAATGTCAAAAAGATTTCTAACCCTCGCTGCAATGTTCATGCTTGCAGCCTCTGCTTTCGCCGTGCCGGCGAAGCGTGTGAAGCGTCAGGTGCAGCAGCCTGATGGCTCCGTGCTCACAGTGATGTTGCGCGGCGACGAGAATTTCCATTACACAAGTACAGAAGATGGTCAGCCGTTGGTGCAGCGTGCTGATGGTGCATATTGCTATGCTACGCTCGATAGCAACGGTAAGTTGACTGCGTCTGCGCAGGTGGCTCACGACGTTGAGAGTCGTGGTGCTGCAGAGTTGTCGTTCTTGAACTACTACACTGCCGAATCGCAGAAGGTGCGTTCGCTCGGTATGGAGCGTGCTAAGCAGCGCAACGCTCGCCGCATGGCTCGCCTCGCTAAGCGTGGCGTGGTTGATGCTTCGGGCAAGCCGGTGCGCAGGGTTATGGCTGGTGCTACTGGTGGCGAAGGTATCGGCGTCACGGGTAAGCGTAAGGGTCTTGTAATCCTCGTGAACTTTAAGGATAAGAAGATGCAGTCGAAGCACACTCAGGCTGAGTGGAACGACTATTTCAATAAGGTGGGTTACAATAAATACGGCAACAATGGCTCTGTTCACGACTATTTCTATGCGCAAAGCTATGGCAAGTTAGACCTTGAGTTCGACGTAATAGGTCCGGTTACAGTGTCGAAGAACATGGCATCATACGGTGCTAATGATGCTCAGGGCAACGATATTGACCCTGCAGGTATGATTAAGGAGGCTTGCGAATTGGCTTATGCTAAGGAGAAGATGGATATGTCGCAGTACGACTGGGATGGCGATGGTGCTGTCGACCAGGTGTACGTGATTTATGCTGGCTATGGTGAGGCTGCAGGTGGTGAAGCAAATACCATTTGGCCTCACGAGTGGGACATACAAAGTGGAGGCTACAGCCTTGTGCTTGGCGGTCAGCGCATCCGTACATACGCGTGCTCGTCGGAGCTGAATGGCGGCTATGGCACAGATATCAGCGGTATTGGTACCGCTTGTCACGAGTTCAGCCATTGTATGGGCATCCCCGACTTCTACGACACAGCAGGAAGCAGCTTCGGTATGGATGCATGGGACTTGATGGACTACGGTTCGTATGGCGGTGATGGTTATGAGCCTACTGGATATAACACTTACGAGAAGTGGGTGAGTGGTTGGATAGAGCCTACTATCCTCACCGAGCCTTGCTACATAAAGAATATGAAGCCGCTGAGCGATGCTCCTGAGGCGTGCGTTGTGTTCAACGGAGCGAACAAGAACGAGTATTATATCTTCGAGAACCGCCAGCTGAAGGGCACCGACGTTGCTCTGCCTAACCACGGTATGCTTGTCATACACGTCGACTACGACCAGAAGGTGTGGTTTGACAATGAGGTGAACAACACATATAACCACCAGCGTTTCACTGTTGTGCCTGCCGACAATAAACTTACATCGGAGACAGTAACCGGCGACACATACCCTGGCACAACAAAGTCGACCGAGCTGACCGATACCTCGAAGCCGGCTGCTACATTGTTCAACGCTAATAGCGACGGACGCAAGTTCCTCGGCAAGCCAGTGACAGAAATCACGGAGAAGGATGGTCTTATCTCGTTCACATTTATGGGCGGTGTTAATCTCGATGCACCACAGCCGAAGGTGATGAACATGACCGAGACATCGTTCACCGGCGGTTGGAACGCAGTGGATGGAGCCGAAAGCTACACTGTAGAACTGCGCGAGAAGAGCAATCTGCCTTCTGTAGATGAGGCTGTTAAACTGAGCGAAGACCTCAGCAAATGGGGCGAGAAACTTGCAGTAGAGGGCACAATCGATATTTCTGCCGACCTTGATAGCAAGATGCAGAATAAGGGTTGGACAGGAGATAAGGTGTTCGAGTGTCCGGGTTGTGCAAAGATTGGTACTGCGAAGAAGCAGGGCAACCTCACTTCGCCTCTCATTACCGACAACTCTTCGGCAAGTGTAACCGTTCGTCTCTCTGCAAGCGCATACGGCAAGGATGCTACTGATATTACAGTGTCGCTCCTCGATAACGATGATGCAACAATCGCTGAGCAGACAATAAAAATGGACGGCACAATGGCTACAATCGTACTCGATAATGCCGACATGAAAGACTACAAGGTTATGGTGCAGCCGAAGAAGCGTGGCTATATCTACTTTGTAGGTATCTACGACGGCGACTACTCGGCAGAGGACTTCCAGAGCATGAACGTCGCTCCGAAGACAGCAATGAAGGCGGCTGCACAGCGTTTCACGGGCATAAAGACTACTTCGTATAAGTTCGATAAGCTCACAGCTGGCACTGCATATCAGTGGCGTGTGTGCGCCGTAGCAGGCGACGCAATGTCGAAGTGGAGTGCTTGGCAGACTGCCGACCTCGCTACTTGGAGTGGCATCAACGGCGTGACTGAGAACTTGACACAGCTTGCTGCCGGCGACCTCGTAAAGGTTTACTCTTCTGTAGGCACTGCTCTCGGCACTATGACTTACGGCGACTTCTGCAGCATGGCGCTGCCTGCTGGTGTTTATGTAGTGAAGAGTGCAAAGACTACACTTAAGGTGACAAAGTAAGAAGCTTTATAGGGGGGCGTAATCGCCCCATAAAGTGGAATGTATAGTGATACAAAAAAGCCTGTTGGAGCAATGCTTCAACAGGCTTTTTTGTATCTTATTTGTATCTTATAAGGTTGTGTTACTAAAGAGACTATAATCTTTAGAACTCGCTATGCGATTTACTTAACGATGATTTCGTCGGTGAAGAGCCAACCGCCATCCTCTGTTGTGCTTCCCTGCACACGGATATAGCGTGTCTTTGCATTGCCCTTCCATGCAAGGTTGCGGAAGCCGAGCTGAATGTCGCGGTCTACTTCCGACTTCTTATTATACACCTCGGTGAAGTTCTGACCGTCCTCGCTGAACGAAATCTTGTACTCCGACGGGAAGAAAACCCATGCGCCGTAAGCCTGCATGAAGTCGGCAGCTACGGTAGAGATCTTCTGTACCTTGCCGAGGTCGATAGTAAGGTCGAGGCAGTAGCCCTTGTTGCCGAGGAAACCCTGCCACTTCTGGTCGCCGTATGTCCATCCGCCGTGCTGTCCGTCGACGAGAGTCTTGTCGCCCTGCGCCTTGTACTTGTCCTCGTAGCGGTGGTTGAAGGTGATGTTGCAACCTATCGCCTTGTGCTTTGTGGTCTTGAACGACTCGGGGCGTTCGCCGCGTTCCTTCTTGAGGTCGAAGGTGTTCACGCCTTGCTTGTGCAGACGTTCGCACTCTACGATGGCACGCTTGCGGAACTCAGGATAGTCCTTTTTCTTTGTGCCGTTCCATCCAATCTCGGCGATAGCGAGGGCACGCGGATAGAGCATATACTCTACGTGCTCTGCTGTAGGCACGTATTCGGTCCAGAGGTTAGCCTGCACGCCAGTAATCTTGTTGCGTACTTCCTCGGGCAGTGTGCCACCAGGGACGTAGCTGTACACCTTTTCGAGCGGTAGGAAACCGCCGATAGCCTCAGGCTGAGTGTCGGGAGCATCCTGATAGTAGTCGAGATACCAGTAGCCGCTGGGCGAGAGCACCACGTCGTAGCCATGGTCGATAGCCTCCTGCGCCTTCTCGAGTCCGCGCCACACCATTACGGTGGTGTTCTTGGCGAGGTTGCCGGCTATCACCTCGTCCCAACCCACGAGCTGACGGCCGTGGTCGGTGAGGAACTTGCCAAAGTGGGCGATGAGGTGCGCCTGCAGACCATCCTTGTCTGTGCCGAGTTCCTTCATCTTCTGCTGGCAGAGTGGGCAAGAGGGCCATGATGCCTTGTCTGCCTCGTCGCCACCGACGTGGATGTATTTCGATGGGAAGATGTCCATCACCTCTTTCAGTACGTTCTCGAGGAAGTCGTATGTAGCCACGCTGCCCGGGCAGAAGTCCATCTGCTTGTAGGGTTCGTGCGTGCAAGAGAGTTCTGGATAGGCTGTGAGCACCTCTGCCGAGTGGCCCGGCATTTCAATTTCGGGCACGATGGTGATGCCACGCTCCGCAGCGTACTTCACGAGGTCGCGCAGCTCGTCCTGAGTATAGTAGCCACCGTATGCGCCCTCTTCGCCTTCATTCTTGTACTTGCATCCGAGTTTGCTCCACTCCTTCCATGTCTTTCCTTCGCGCCACGCAGCAAGACTGGTGAGGCGAGGGTAGCGTTTTATCTCTATGCGCCAGCCTGCAGCGTCAGTGAGGTGGAGGTGGAGGCGGTTGAACTTATACTGTGCCATCACGTCAATCTGCTTCTTGAGAAAAGCGATTGGCTGGAAGTGGCGCGACACGTCGAGCATCAGCGAGCGCCACTTGAATGCTGGAGCATCCTGAACGTCGCACGCCATGATGCCATTCTTCTGCTTCAGCTGCTTTACGGTCTGCCAGGCGAAGCGGAAGCCGTCGGCAGAAGCGGCACTGATGAGCAGTGTGTCCTTAGTGATGTGGAGGTTGTAAGCCTCGGGCGACGTAGCGTTGGCGAGGCGTGTGAAGCGTACCACCTGCTGAGCGTTGTTGTCAGCCTTTGCTGACCACTGCTTCGAGTAGATGTTCTCTGCATCCGCGCCAACCTCGTTGATGAGTTTCACCTTTGCGGTTGTGTTGAACGCGCCCTTGCCTGCATTGAACGACTGCGGCTTTGGCAGCAACGACTGTGCCGATGCTGCTTGAGCGGTAATCATGCAGCCGAAGAGTAGGGCTGCTAATGGTTTGTTTGTCATTTTATAGTTATCAGTTTTTAAATTAGTACCTTTAAGTGTTCTCCTGCGTGGTTCTGGCAAGAAACACGCAGGCTTATCTGTCTATGAAGTAGGCAGCGAACGCCAATGCTATCATTATAATAGCAATGGTGAATACCACGATGTATGCAACTTTTGCATACAACTTCTTTCTTTGTATAGCCTTGAGGCTTTGTTCACGAAAAGTGTCAATGCCATCTTTCTTATGGCTATGTCTATGCTTATACTTGTGTTCCTGCATAATGCGAGTATATGTTAACAGCTTGTGTCGTTTGATAAATCTGAATAGAGGAGAGTGATTTAGAACTTCACGTCGAGCTGAAGGTCGAACATGTTATAGTTCGACTTGTTAAGGCTGCGGTCGTTGACGCGAGCATATTCTGCTGCAATCATTACGTGCTTGCCAATCCAGTAGTTGGCACCGATCTCGTACTGAGTCTTCGAAGTGTGCCAATCGGCTTGCGGACGGTAGAGGTCGTAGCGAGCCTTTGCATAGAGTTTCTTGCTGATAACCGGCGCAATCATGAGCGCATAGAAACCGTCAGCCTTGTCACCTGCAGCGTAGTTGATGGTGCAGTCGGTCTCCTTGCCAGAAGCGTTTGAGGTCTTGAAGCCGTAGCCCTGACTGTGGATATACTCCGAACGCACGGTCCAATCGTGGGCTGCATATTCGGCGCTGATGGCATAGCGGTTCTTCTCAAGCGAGCGCACACCGTTCTTATCTACAGCGTTTCCGTTAGCGTCTACCTCAGTCCATGTGCCCTTGCGAGCATACGAACCGGTCCAACCGAAGGCACCGATGCGCAGACCCTTCATTGGAGCCACCCATACGCCGCCGATGATGTCCTTGCGCTGGTCGACATCCTTCATGTTAGTGCCCTGACCATTGAACACGCCCACCTGATAGTGGAGGTAGTGGTGTCCGTCGTTAGCCTTGAGCAGGTCGCCCTGCAGCTGCACGCCGATGTCGCGTCCGTTGCTTGAGTGTTCGCCGTTGCGGTCGCTGAAGCCAGCGAGCTTAAGCACGTTCTGCGAGTAGCTCATAAAGCCCTGCGTAACGGGGTGCATTGGGTTCTCGAAGGTGAACGGACGCTTGAACTGACCTGCCTTCACCTTGAACGCGTCGTACTTTTGCCACTCGGCGAAGGCATCGACCATTCGTGGCGCCACGGTGAGGTTAGAGGTGTTGCCGTTCACCTGCAGCTGCGCCTTCCAGTAGAAGTCCTTTGCCACGCGTCCTTCGAGTGCCATACGCACCATACGGATGTTGAACGAGTTGATGTCCTTTTCGCCCTTGTTGCTTTCCTTGTCGCTGTACTGATACTGCGACATGATGTAGCCGCTGAACTTGATGTCGCTGAGCACTTTCAGCTTCGCTTCTTTCTCTTGTGCTGACACATTGCCGAAAGCGAGAGCGGCGAGTGCGAGAGTTGCTAATGTTTTCATTATGAGTTTTGAATTTTGAGTTTTGAGTTTTGAATTGTTGCGACATGCGTCGCAATTTTGAGTTTTGAATTTTGAGTTGAGAGTTGCGAATTCAAAATTCCAAATTGAATAATTCCTAATCGGCGTAGCCGACAATTCAAAATTCAAAACTCAAAATTCAAAACTCGATTTATTTTTCTTCCAAAAGAACTACGTTCTCCACGTGCGGCGTATGCGGGAACATGTCCACCGGCTGCACCGCCATCACTTTGTACGCCACATCGAGCGCCTGGAGGTCGCGTGCCTGCGTAGACGGGTTGCAGCTTACGTAGACGATGCGCTTCGGGTGGGCGCGCAGGATGGTGTCTATCACGTCCTGGTGCATACCGGCGCGTGGCGGGTCGGTGATGATCACGTCGGGGCGACCATGCTTCTGGATGAACTCGTCGTTGAGAATGTCCTTCATGTCGCCAGCGTAGAACTTGGTGTTGCTTATGTTGTTCACCTCAGAGTTGACCTTAGCGTCCTCGATAGCCTCGGGCACGTACTCGATGCCTATCACCTCGCGTGCCTGACGCGCCACGAAGTTGGCGATGGTGCCCGTACCGGTATAGAGGTCGTACACCAGTTCGTCGCCGGTGAGCTTGGCGAAGTTGCGTGCCACGGAGTAGAGGTGATAAGCCTGCTCCGTATTGGTCTGGTAGAAACTCTTCGGACCGACCTTGAAGCGCAGGTCCTCCATCGTTTCGAAGATGTGGTCGTTGCCCTTGAACACAGAGAGGTCGAGGTCGCCGAAGGTGTCGTTGCACTTCTGGTTGTCGACGTACATGAGCGATGTTATCTCCGGGAACTTGTCGGCGATGTGCTGCAGCAACGCCTTGGCGCGCTGCTCGTCGCCCTCCTCGTCGTAGTGGAACTGGATGAGTACCATCCACTCGCCCGTGTTCGAGTTGCGTATCATGATGTCGCGCAGCAGTCCGTGCTGCTGTCTGAGGTCGAAGAAGGTCATGCCGGTAGAGAAGGCATAGTCGCGAATGGCGTTGCGAATCTTGTTGTGCAGGTCGTCCATGAGCCAGCACTTCTCGATAGGCAGAATCTTGTCGAAGGCTCCGGTGATGTGGAAACCGATGCCGTTCATGTTGTCGAACTGTGTGCCTTCGGCAATCTGCTCGCGTGTGAGCCAGCGCTTGTTGCAGCATCCGAACTCCAGTTTGTTGCGGTATTCCTTGATGTGCACCGAGCCCATGATGGGCATGAACTCCGGCAGCTCTATCTTTCCGATGCGTGTGAGTTGGTCGAACACCTGCTGCTGCTTAGCCTTCAGCTGCTCTTCGTAGGGCAGGTTCTGCCATTTGCATCCGCCGCAGATGCCGAAATGCTCGCACATTGGCTCCGTGCGTACGTCGCTCTTCTTTATGAAACGTATTACTTCCGCCTCGCAGTAGCTGTGTTTCTTCTTGCGTACCTGCAGGTCAACCACGTCGCCGGGCACGGCGAACGGCACGAAAACAACCATGTCGTTGACGTGTGCCAGTGATTTTCCTTCAGCAGCAACCGCCTCAATAGTTACGTTCTCGAGTATTGGTAGTGGTTTCTTCTTTCTTGACATTATTATATATGTATTATTTTAAAATGCAAAATTAGAAAAATAATTTGAAAGTTTCAAATTATATACAAAAAGTTGGAATAAGAAGGGTGAATTGCGGAGAAAGCTAACAGTAGGAGGCTACGGCATTCTTGCCGTAGCCATTAGCAACTAAAATATAACTATTCGCAATGGCTACGGCAGGAATGCCGTAGCCTCCTACCATTAGTATTGTTGCCTTAATATTACTTCACGCCCAGCTCTGCAAATCCCATTGCCTCGCCAGCTACGACCATGCGCTCAGCGCGCAACTTCACGTAGCGTGTCTTTGTGGCGTTGAAGGTTACGGTCTGTAGTATCGGGTTGTTCTGCAGGTTTGAGAACTCGCCGCTCTTCAGCATGTGCTCGTTGCCGCCCTTGGCGTCGCACGCCGCGATGGTGTAGGTGTGGATGAGTCCGCGTCTGCCCTCGCTCTGGTCGGGCAGATACTGCAATGCGGAAATCTCCTGCTCGCTACCGAGGTCGATGAGCACCTCGTTGCCGTTGCAGAACCAAACGGTCTGCGGGTTGCGGTCGGCAGCCTTCTCCCATTCTGCCTTGTCGACGCTGAGGATAGCGAACGGCAGAGACTTGATAGCCTCGGCTGTGGGGTTCCATGTGAGCTGTGCGTCCTTGCCACCGTAGTAGATGCCCACATTGTTGAGGCAGATAGGTCCGCGCGAGTCGATGATGCGCACGCGCACGCTCTTCGCCTCCACGGTGCGGAAGCGCAGCAGACGCTTGTAGCCGATAGTTGTCGTCTCCTCGCCCTGCTCAACGCTGCGCCATGTCTTGCCGTCAAGATACTCCACGGCGAACTTCTTCACGCGCTGTCCAAGCGGTATATACTCCTGCAGCATGATGCGGTTCATCAGCTGTGGCTTCTTGAAGTCGAACGTTATGGTAGCCGATGTAACGCCGTCGGTAGTAGCCCAATATGTATCCCACGAGTCGTCGGTCATAGCCTTTGCTGTGAATTCGCCGCCGCGCTCGTTGCTCACTTTCGGAGTCATGCCAGCCACGAGATTGTGTTGCAACTCGCGCTGAATCATCTTGTGGAAGTTGACGGCGTTAGCCGAGTCGGTGGGGTGGATGAGTCCTTCGCGGTCGACGGGGAAGTTGAGCAGCAACGTAGCGTTGTGGCCCACCGAGCGATAGTAGAGGTCGGCAAGCTGCTCGGGCGATTTCACACGGTCGTCCTCCTCGGGGTGATAGAACCAACCCGGACGGATAGACACGTCGCACTCGGCAGCTGTCCATTGGTCGCCGTCGGCGTGTCCGTACTGCAGTTCGGGGTAGTTGGGGTAGCCCGGGTAAACCGTGTTCTTGCGCAGGAACGCCCAGTTGGTCTCGCCGGCAAATCCTTTCTCGTTGCCCACCCAGCGGCAGCCCGGACCGCCGTCGCCGAACACCACGGCGTTCGGCTGAATGCTGTCGAGCATAGCGAAGATATGTGGGTAGTTATAGTAGTTCTTGCGGTCGATAGTGCGCGAGTCCTTCGCGCCGCCATAGTAGCCGTCGCCGCCGTTGGCACCGTCGAACCACACCTCGAACACGTCACCGTAGTTGGTGAGAAGGTCGTGCAGCTGAGCGTAGAAATAGGGCAGGTAGCCCGGCGTGGCATAGTCGGCACGCGAGCGATCCCACGGCGAGAGGTACACCGCGAATTTCAAGTCGTATTTCTTGCACGCCTCCGACAGTTCGCGCACGATGTTGCCCTTGCCGTTCTTGTACGGCGAGCGACTCACGTTGTAGTCGTTGCCCTCAAAGGGCCACAGGCAGAAGCCGTCGTGATGCTTCGCGGTGAGTATCACGCCCTTCATGCCGGCAGCCACGAGTGTCTTTGCCCACTGCTCGCAGTCGAGGCGTGTGGGGTTGAACGTAGCAGGGTCGGAGTCGCCGTAGCCCCATTCGCGGTCGTTGAATGTGTTCAGACCGAAGTGGATGAAAGCGTAGGTCTCCATGCGCTGCCAATCGATTTGCTTCTGCTCTGGGAGCGGAAGGATAGGAGCCGGAGCCTTCACTGTGCTCTGTGCCGACGCGGTGAGGCTGGCAAGAGCCATTACTGATGATATGATTAGCTTGTTCATTTTGCTGTTATGATGTTTTGAGGGGCTTATTGTTTATTACAAGGTGTATTTGCCTGCTGTTATTTTCTTTACACAGAGTTTCTTGAATACGATGTTGTAGTAGTCGTCCGGCTCTGTCTCCGGGTGGCGGAATGCATCCTCCTCGTAGAGGAACAGAATCTTGCCGTCCTGCGCCTGCACCATTGTAGAGTAAGCCGAAGTGGTGGTGCTCACCTGGTATGCGCCCTCCCAGTCCTTAGCGATAGCCTCAGGCGACGCATAGTCGGCTTTCGTGCGCAGTGCCTTGTAGAATACAGTCACGTTGGAGCGACCCGGACCCGTGGGCACGCTCTGCAGCATCAAGTCGACCGCTTTGCCCTGCGCGTCCTTCGCCTTCACCACGAGGATTTCGCCGTTGCACGCGCTGTCGCCGTTCTTCACGCCGTTGTTGGCAGCCGACGAGAACGCCACTGTGTCCCAGGCACCCGTAGCCTTCTTCTTGTCAGCGTACTTATAGATGTTGAAGAAGCGTCCGTTCTGCGTGCGTGAGCTGATGAGCACGTCGCCGTTCGGCAGCTCCTCGAGCTTTGCCTCGTCGCCCTTTGGCGCAGTCTCGGCAGCATTCGCGCCAAGCAGATGCCATGTCTTGCCGAAGTCGTCGCTGTAGAGCACGCGGTTGCCCTCGTGTGTGGTGAGTGCCGTGTACACACGATAGTGCGAGCCCACCTTGATGCGCGAGCTTTGGCAGATGCGTCCGCTTGTGAAGAATGCCGACTTCATGCCGTCCACCAGTCCGTACACGTGCTGCGTCACCTCCTCAGCCTTCCATGTCTTTCCCTCGTCCGACGATGTGTAGCGACCCATCATCTGCGGGTTCTCGCGTGTCGACTCCCAGTAGCCCACGCCGCCCGAGGCGCACATGAGCAGTATCTCGCCCGTCTCGCGGTCGCATACCACGGCAGCGTCGCCGTGAGCGCAGTCGAAACTGCTTGCAATGTGGTTGCCTCCGCGTGCCACCATCTGCTCCGTAGCTGTCCATGTCTTGCCACCGTCGGTGCTCTCCTTCATCACGATGTCGATATGGCGTCCGCCGCCGATGTCCTTGTTGTCGTAGCGGTGGTCGGTGAAGGCGATTATCTTGCCCGACTTGCACTGGATGATAGCCGGGATGCGATACTGTGCGTCGGCGTGCAGGAAGAGCTTCGTGCCATCGGCGATACTCTTGCAGCATCCGTTAGCAGACTTGCCTGCGCAGCATCCGCTGGTTGGCTGTTTGCCGCAAGTCATTTTACACTGTGCCGTAGCTGTTGTGCCGAGCGTCATGCCGGCAGCAAGAAATAGGGTAGGGAGTAAATGCTTCATTTCTTGATATTTTGGCTAATATAATTTATTTAGTAGATGTTAATACTTGTAACTCGCCCTAAATTGGACTTTGATTGAAAATCAAGAAGTTGGGCGTTTGCCTATATTATATA
>ERZ772831.1459-NODE-1459-length-22321-cov-5.130199_pt1 | contig 22321 bp, 24 predicted proteins | sample MGYA00580858_ERZ772831 | MGnify/ENA primary metagenome ERZ772831 (study PRJEB29015, sample SAMEA2737694) | human gut metagenome | biome: human gut; feature: human-associated habitat; material: faeces | place: China | collected 2012 ... | reverse complement strand
AGGGCGTGGGCAGTGACATCGCCCCGGTGTACAGCGGCATTGCAGACGGCTCCGCTGTTCGGTACGGTCAAGGGCGCCTACACCGACGCCCCGGACAAGCCCGGCCTGTTCGAAAAGGCCAACTGCGGCACCCTGCTCTTCGACGAGCTCAACTCCATGCCCCTAGGCCTGCAGGCCAAGCTGCTGCGCGTCATCCAGGAAAAGCGCGTGCGCCGTCTGGGCTCCCATACGGAGATCCCCATCAACGTGCGCATCATCAGCATCCTCAACGAGCATCCCCTGCGGGCCGTGGACCAGGGCCTGCTGCGCCGCGACCTCTTCTACCGTCTGGCCGTGGTGGGCATCGCCGTGCCGCCCCTGCGCAAGCGCCAGAACGACATCCCCCTGCTGGTCCGGCATATCATCAACCGCTCGGAACTGGCCATGAAGACCGCCGGCGTCACCCTGGACGACGAGGTCATGGGCATCTTCCGCCGTTACCCCTGGCCCGGCAACATCCGCGAACTGGCCCACGTCATCGAAGGCAGCCTGGCCCTGCTGGACGGCAGCGACGTCGGCAAGATGAACCGCCGTGAGCTGGCGGCCATCCGGAACGAGAAGCTGGGCTTCATCTTCCAGCAGTACAACCTGCTGCCCAAGCTGACCCTGCTGGAAAATGTGGAAGTCCCCCTCATCTACGCGGGCGTAGGCGGCAGCGAGCGCCGCAGCCGCGCCATTGCAGCGCTGGAACAGGTGGGTCTGGGCAGCAAGCTCCGGAACAAGCCCAACCAGCTCTCCGGCGGCCAGCAGCAGCGTGTGTCCATCGCCCGCGCCCTTGTCCGCAACCCGCCCATCATTCTGGCCGACGAGCCGACGGGTGCGCTGGACTCCCACACCGGCCGGGAGGTGCTGGGGATGCTTCAGGAATTGCACAAACAGGGCCACACCGTGGTCCTCATCACCCACGACAACTCCATCGCCGTGCAGGCTGAGCGCATCATCCGTCTGGAGGACGGTGTCGTCGTCTACGACGGCGACGCCCACGCACCCGAGGCGGTCGTTCAGCCGAACCTCATGATGTCGGCCCCGAAAGCCGGAGAGGAGGGGACGCAGGCATGATAAAGGAGACCTTCAAACAGGCCGTCCAGAACGTCTTGAGCAACAAAGTCCGCACCTTCCTCACCATGCTGGGCATCATCATTGGCGTCATGGCCGTCATCGTCATCGTCGGTCTCGGCAACGGCATGACCAACATGATGCAGGACTTCTACTCCGACATGGGCAGCGATATTCTGGCCGTCAACGTCATGACCGCCAGCACCCGCACGGTGGAGGTCAGCGATGTGTATAACATCATCAACCAGAAGCCCGAGTATTATAAGGGTCTTTCGCCTATTGCCAGTGCCGGCGGCGACACGCTGCGGGTGGCGGGCGAGAAGTACCGCCGCACCGGCATCAGCGGTGTCAACGAAGATTACACGACCATCAACAACTACAAGGTGGCCAAGGGCCGGGGCATCCAGTACACCGATTTGATAGACAACAAGAATATCTGTGTCATCGGCGACTATGTGGACCGCAAGATCTTCGGAGGCAACGGCCTCGGCAGCACCCTCAAGGTAGGCGCCAGTGAGTACCGCATCGTGGGCGTGCTGGAAGGCCGCTCCAAACCCGCCTCTCAGTACGAGGGCGGCAACGACGACGTTGTTCTCATTCCCTATACCACCCTGATGAGCGTCAACAACACCAGCAGTGTCAGCGAGTATTACGTCGTGCTGCAGGATGCAGACCACTCGGATGCAGCGCAGGAGTATCTGCAAAAAAGCATCAAGAAGCTGGTCAGCAAGGACGACTACGTCTACGTCATGAGCCTGAGCGCAGCCATGAAGCAGATGTCCTCCATGATCAACGTCATGGTGGGCGTCCTGACGGCCATTGCAGGCATCTCGCTGCTGGTCGGCGGCATCGGCATCATGAACATCATGCTGGTGTCTGTCACTGAGCGCACCCGTGAGATCGGTATCCGCAAGGCACTGGGCGCACAGGAGAGCACCATCCTGACCCAGTTCGTCGTGGAGGCCGGCGTCACGTCGGCGCTGGGCGGCTGCTTCGGCATCGTGCTGGGCTACATCGTCTCGGCCATCATCAACCAGATCCTTCCGTATATCCTGACGGACATTACCCTGAACGTCACCCCCTCGGCGGACGCGGCGGCCATCGCCGTGGGCATCTCCTGCGGCATCGGTGTCCTGTTCGGCTTCCTGCCTGCCCGCCGTGCCGCCCGCCTGAACCCCATCGAAGCGTTGAGGTATGATTAACCTCTCCGTCAGCGCTGACGCGCTGCCACCTCTCCTATCGAGGAGAGGCCTTGGCATTCCGGAAAGCCTTCTCTCTTCGCCAGAGGCTCCCCTCGGTAGGGGAGCTGTCGAGCGAATGCGAGACTGAGAGGTTCAGCCCCATTAACTAAGGAGTAAATCGTGATCGAGATCAAACACCTTTCCAAGACCTTCCAGATGAAGGACGGCGCGGTGAACGCGCTGAAGGACATCGACCTGACCATCCCCGATGGCTCCATCTACGGTATCATCGGTATGTCGGGCGCGGGAAAATCCACGCTGGTGCGCTGCATCAATCTGCTGGAGCGCCCCACCGAGGGCAGTGTCGTCATCGACGGGACCGCGATGGAGACCCTGTCTCCCGCAGCCCTGCGTGAGCGCCGCCGCGACATCACCATGATCTTCCAGCAGTTCAATCTGCTGATGCAGCGCAGCTGCCTGAAGAACATCTGCTTCCCGATGGAGCTTGCGGGCGTGAAGAAGGCCGATGCCGAAAAGCGCGCCAGGGAGCTGCTGGAAATGGTGGGTCTGCCCGATAAGGCAAATGCCTACCCGGCCCAGCTCTCCGGCGGCCAGAAACAGCGCATCGCCATTGCCCGTGCGCTGGCCACCAACCCCAAAGTCCTGCTCTGCGATGAGGCCACCAGCGCGCTGGACCCCAACACGACCCACGCCATCCTGACCCTCATCAAGGACATCAACAAGAAGCTGGGCATCACCGTGGTGGTCATCACCCACCAGATGAGCGTCGTGGAAGAGATCTGCGACTCCGTCGCCATTCTGGACGGCGGCGTGGTCGTGGAGCAGGGCGAGGTGCGCGAGATCTTCGCAAATCCCAAGACGGCTGCGGCCAGGCGCCTCGTCGCCCCCAACGGCGGCAGCGCAGCCCGCGACCTCTCGAGCTTTGCGCCCGACGATCACGTGGTCCGTGTTACTTTCAATGGTTCGTCTGCCGCAAAACCGCTGGTGGCGAGCCTCGCTGCGGAGAAGGGCATCCTCGTGTCTGTGCTCAGCGCCGACACCCGCGATCTGAGCGGCCAGTGCTACGGCTCCATGCTACTCAAACTTCCCCGCGATACCGAACAGGCAAAGCAGGCTGCGGCCTATATGCGCAGCCAGAATGGTGTGACCGTTGAGGAGGTGACCGGAGAATGAGCTTTGCAGATTATGGCTTCGCCATTTGGGAGACGTTCTACGTGACCGTCCTCTCCACGGCATTTTCTCTGGTTCTGGGCCTGCCGCTGGGCGTTCTGCTGGTGGCTGGCGATAAGGACGGCGTCCTGCCCCTGCCGGGCTGGCTGATGCACATCCTGAACATCGTCATCAACATCCTGCGCAGCGTGCCGTTCCTGATTTTGATGATCTGTGTCTTCCCGCTGACCCGTGCCATTGTGGGCACCACCGTCGGCACCAAGGCCACCATCGTTCCGCTGGTGGTCGCGGCCTTCCCCTTCGTGGCCCGTCTGGTGGAGACCAGTCTGCGCGAGCTGGACGAGGGCGTCGTGGAAGCTGCCCAGAGCATGGGCGCGACTCCCTTCCAGATCATCACCAAGGTCATGATCCCCGAGTGTCTGCCCGGCCTCATTTCCAGCATGACCACTGCCCTGACGACCATCCTCGGCTACTCGGCCATGTCCGGCGTCATCGGCGGCGGCGGTCTGGGTAAGATCGCTCTGTCCTACGGCTACTACCGCTACCAGACCAACATCATGATCGTCTGCGTCGTGCTGCTGGTGCTCATGGTGCAGGTGTTCCAGACTGTCGGTACCTTCTGGGCGACCAGGAGCGATAAGCGGCTGAGAAAGTAAGTTTCTGCTTCCTGCAGGGAATAAAATTTAACGAATCGATTCCCCGCAGGAGGCTCATGCTCCTGCGGGGAATTGTGCTATACAGACAAACCCAGTAAAGGAGTATGTTGCAATGAACCGTGATACCATCTGCGTGCAGGGCGGCTACACCCCCGGCAACGGCGAACCCCGCCAGATCCCCATCATCCAGTCCACTACGTTCAAGTACGCTACCAGCGAGGACATGGGCAAGCTGTTCGACCTCGAGGCCGACGGCTACTTCTACTCCCGCCTGCAGAACCCCACCTGCGACATGGTGGCGAAAAAGATCTGTGAGCTGGAAGGCGGCACCGCCGCCATGCTGACGTCCAGCGGTCAGGCGGCCAACTTCTTTGCGCTGTTCAATATCTGTGAGGCAGGCGACCACATCGTGGCGTCCAGCACCATCTACGGCGGCACCTTCAACCTCATCTCCGTCACCATGAAGAAGATGGGCATTACCGCCACCTTCGTGGACCCGCTGTGCAGCGAGGAAGAACTGGATGCCGCCTTCCGGCCCAACACCAAGGTCGTGTTTGGCGAGACCATTGCCAACCCTGCCCTCACCGTGCTGGACATCGAAAAGTTCGCCAAGGCCGCACACGCCCACGGCGTACCGCTCATCGTGGACAACACTTTCCCCACGCCGGTCAACTGCCGCCCCTTCGAGTGGGGCGCCGACATCGTGACCCATTCCACCACCAAGTACATGGACGGCCATGGCGCTGTGCTGGGCGGCGCTATCGTGGACGGCGGCAAGTTCGACTGGATGGCCCACGCCGAGAAGTTCCCCGGCCTGTGTACCCCTGATGAGAGCTATCATGGCATCACCTACGCGGAGCGCTTCGGCAAAGAGGGTGCTTTCATCACCAAGGCCACCGCACAGCTCATGCGCGACTTCGGCTCGATGCAGTCTCCCATGAACGCCTATATGCTGAACCTCGGTCTTGAGAGCCTCCACGTCCGGATGCAGCGCCACTGCGCCAACGGCATGGCCGTCGCAAAGTTCCTTGAGGCTCACCCGAAAGTGGCCTATGTCAACTACTGCGGCCTCGAGTTCAGCCCTTACCATGCACTGGCTGAGAAGTATCTGCCGAACGGCAGCTGCGGCGTCGTTTCCTTCGGCCTGGCCGGCGGCCGCGAAGCCGCCAGCACCTTTATGAAGGAGCTGAAGCTTGCCGCCATTGAGACCCACGTTGCCGATGCCCGCACCTGCTGCCTGAATCCGGCTTCCAGCACCCATCGCCAGATGAACGACGAGCAGCTGGCCGCTGCCGGTGTGCCTGCTGAGCTGGTGCGGATGAGCTGCGGCCTCGAGAGCAGCGAAGACCTCATCGCCGATATTGCACAGGCGCTGGATAAGATTTAAGAAACACGGTCAGCGCCATCTGCCGGTTTCGGCCCCTTCCCGTGAAAAAAGCGTCTCCGGATGCAGATAAAAACTTCCCGCTAAAACCGTCAAAAGGAGCAACGATGCTATGCCGCTGATCATCCCCAAGACTCTTCCCGCCTACGATGCCCTCTACGAGGAAAACGTCTTCGTCATGCACCGGGAACGGGCGCTCTCCCAGCACATCCGTCCGCTGGAGATCCTCATCCTGAACCTCATGCCGACCAAGATCGCCACTGAGACCCAGATCGCCCGCCTACTGGCCAATACACCCATTCAGGTCCACATGACCCTGCTGCAGACGGCCAGCCATGCGGCGACCCATGTCTCTGCGGCCCACCTCGAGGCGTTTTATAAGACCTTCGATGAGGTGAAGAACAACCGCTACGACGGCATGATCATCACCGGTGCGCCTGTGGAGAAAATAGATTTTGAACAGGTGGACTACTGGAAGGAGCTGTGCGAGATCATGGACTTCAGTGAGACGAACGTCTACTCCACCCTTCATGTCTGCTGGGGCGCACAGGCGGGACTTTATTATCACTATGACATCCGCAAGCAGCTTCTCGACCAGAAGATGTTCGGCGTCTTCGAGCATAAAGTCACCCGTCCCTCGAACCCGCTGGTGCGCGGCTTCGATGAGGTGTTCTACGCCCCCCACAGCCGCCACACCGGCATCAGCCGGGAGGATGTGCTGAACTGCAAGGCCCTGCGCATCCTCGCCGAGAGCGACGAGGCCGGCCCCTTCCTGATGAGCACCGAGAATGGACGGCAGATCTTCGTCACCGGCCACCCGGAGTACGACAAGTACACACTGGACGCCGAGTACAAGCGGGATGTCGGCAAGGGCCTGCCCATCGCGGTGCCAAAGAACTATTACCCCAACGACGACCCCGAGCAGCCGCCTCTCTTCCGCTGGCGTGCTCACGCACACCTGCTGTATGAGAACTGGCTGAACTACTACGTCTACCAGAATACGCCCTACGACCTGGGTGCTATCAGCAAGGTGGAGCACGAGGAAGAATAAAATCAGCCCTCTCCGTCTGGTGAGGAGGGGGCATTTTTGCAAGGAGAATACTTATGGGAATCGAAGCAAAATGGAAGAGCCGGGGCATCCGGGTGGGCAAACTGCCCTGCGGGCCGCTGGACAAGATAAGCGATGTGCCGGGCGTGACGGTGGGCCACTGCACACTGGCGGACGGCGATGTCCAGACCGGCGTGACCGCGCTGTTGCCCCATCAGGGCGATATTTTCCACGATAAAGTGATGGCGGCCAGCCATGTCATCAACGGCTTCGGCAAGACCACCGGCCTTGTCCAGATCGACGAGCTGGGGACGCTGGAAACGCCCATCCTCTTCACCAATACCCTCAGCGTAGGTACTGTGGAGACAGCGCTGGTGAAGTATATGCTGGATAAGAACCCCGACATCTGCGAGACTACCGGCAGCGTCAACCCGGTGGTCTGCGAGTGCAACGACAGCGGCCTCAACGACATCCGGGGCCTCCACGTCACAGAAGAAAACGTGAGGGCCGCGCTGGCCGACTGCCGTGCTGATTTCGCCGAGGGCGCTGTGGGCGCGGGCCGGGGAATGCGCTGCCACGGCCTGAAGGGCGGCATCGGCTCGGCCTCCCGTGTGGTGGAGCTGGACGGAAAACAGTACACCATCGGTGCGCTGGTGCTCTCCAACCACGCCGTCTTCGATGACCTCGTAGTGGCAGGCACCCCCATCCAGAGCCTGCTGGACGCCCATATCCCGCCCCACGAGGACAAGGGCTCCATCATCACGGTGCTGGCGACGGACATCCCCTTGAGTGAGCGCCAGCTGCGGCGGCTCTGCCACCGGGCACTGGTGGGCCTGTCCCGCACCGGCTCTTTCTGCGGCAACGGCTCTGGTGAGATCGTCATTGCCTTCACCACCGCCAACCGGGGGCCGCACTACTCCGAAAAGGCCATCCTGCCGATGGGTATGCTCCACGACGACGCCATCAATCCGTTGTTCCGGGCGGTGGCCGAGTGCGTGGAGGAAAGTGTGCTGAGCAGTCTGCTCCATGCCGAGACGGTCACAGGCTATCATGGCCGGACGGTCAGATGTCTGAGTGATCTGCTCGACGAGAAATAAAAAAATGGGAAGCGCTTTTGCGCTTCCCATTTTTCATAGTATTATCTGCGGAGCTTCCGCGTCGGCTTTTTCTTCCGCACGCTGTAGCCGAAGGTCCCCAGCTTTTTGCCCAGAGCCAGATATTCGCCGTGGCTGTAGACGATGAGTTTGGCCTTGTCGAGGCAGAGCTTACCGTTCTCGTCCAGCAGGCTCTCGTCCACGTCGCAGGCGACTACTTCGGCGAGGAAGAGGTCGTGGCTGCCCAGCGGGATGACCTGCGTGACCCTGCACTCGAGGTTGACGGGGCTTTCTTCGAGGATGGGGCAGTCTGTCAGCACCGAGCCGGGGGCAGAATGGAGTTTGCAGGCTGCGAATTTGTCAAAGTCCCGGCCGCTCCTGACGCCGCACCAGTCCACCGACTTCACCAGTGCCTCGGTGGGCAGGTTGATGGCAAACTGGCCGCTCTCCCTGATGAGGTGGTGGCTGTATCGCTCGGGGCGGACGCTGATGGATACCATGCTGGGCTGGGTGCAGATGGTGCCGGTCCAGCCGATGGTGATGAGGTTGGGCTTGTCCAGCCCGCCGCAGGAGACCAGCACCGGCGGCTCCGGGTTCAGGAGGGTGCTGCCTTTCCAGCTCTGTTTGCTCATCCGTGATACTTCCTTTCGTAGGGAGCCCATGTGCGCTCGCTGATGATGTAGCGGGGGCGGGCTTTGGTCTCCATATAGATTTTGCCGACGTATTCGCCGATGACGCCCAGACACACCAGCTGGACGCCGCCCATGAAGCAGACGATGCAGATGGTGGAGGCCCAGCCCGCCACGGCGCTGCCCAGAACAGCCTGCACGATGGCCCAGATGACGCCGATGAAGCTGATGAGGCTGACCGCGATGCCTGCGCCAGTGATGAGGCGGATGGGCTTGTTGGACAGGCTGGTGATGCCGTCGAAGGCGAGGGCCAGCATCTTGCTGAGGGGATAGTGGCTCTCGCCGGCCAGACGCTCGTGGCGCTCGTAGTAGACGGTGTCGCTGGGGTAGCCCACCAGCGGCACCATGCCCCGCAGGAAAATGTTCACCTCGCGGTAGTCGGCGAAGCTTTCCAGCACCCGGGTGCTGATGAGCCGGTAGTCGGCGTGGTTGAATACGATGTCTGCGCCCAGCGCGTTCATCACATGGTAGAAGCCCTCGGCGGTGAACCGCTTGAAGAAGGTGTCGGTGTCCCGGCGGCTGCGCACGCCGTAGACTACCTCGGCGCCGTCCAGATACTTTTTGACCATCTCGTCCATGGCGTTGATGTCGTCCTGGCCGTCGCAGTCGATGGAGATGGTGATGTCGCAGCTGCCGCTGTGGAGCGCCTCCATCAGCCCGGCCAGCACGGCGTTCTGGTGGCCGCGGTTCCGGCTCTGGGAGATGCCGATGAAGTGCTCATCCTCAGAGGCAAACTTCTGGATGAGGGACCAGGTGGCATCGCGGGAGCCGTCGTTGACGAAGAGCACCCGGCTCTTCTCGCTGACAAGGCCCGCTGCGGCGAGGTCGTTTATCTTTTTCAGGAACATGGGGGCCGTGATGGGCAGCACCTGTTCTTCGTTGTAGCAGGGAATAACGATCCATAAAATCGGTTTGGACATGATGAAGTTCTCCTTCTATATAAAGCTCTCCCTCTGGGAGAGGCTGTTACAGCACCATGTGCCGCAGCGCGTCCGGTTCCAGCAGCTTGAAGCTGCTCTTATAGGTCTCGAGCAGGCCGTCCCGCTGCATCAGGCTCAGCTCCCGGGAGAGGGCGCTGCGGTCGCAGTTGAGGTAGTCGGCCAGCTGGATGCGGGAGTAGGGAATGGTGAAGGTGAGGCTGTGGTGAACCTCGGCCTCGCTGAGCAGGTAGGCGCACACCTTGGCCCGCAGGCTCTTGAGCAGCAGCAGGTCTACCCGGCGGGAGAGCAGGAAGTATTTGTCGCTGATGGTGCGCACAAGGTTCTGCAGCACCCGCTGGCGGGCCGGGTCGGCCCCGGGCAGCAGAAGCTTCTCGTAAGGCACCAGCAGCACCTCGCAGGGGGCCGAGGCCATCACCGTTACCGGGCTGGAAAGGCTCGAGCCGCCCAGCACGTCGCCGAACACACCGCCCGGCCCCATCTGGCTGATGGGCAGACGCGCCCCGCTGGCGGCGGGATGGTAGGCCTCGATGGCGCCGGAGAGCACCACGCCCACCCGGCGGTTCGACTGTCCGGCCAGTACGAGGGTCTCGCCCCGGCTGTAGGTGCGCAATACGGCCCCCACTTCGCCCAGCAGGACCCGGAGCGCTTCGGCTTCCAGCCCGGCGAACAGAGAGGTGGATTGTAACAGCGGAAGATAATTTTCCATACCCATTCCGTGAGGTTTTCCCCGGGCCCTCACCGCCCTTCTGCGATTCCGTTGCATGTGCAACGGTATTTTTTCTCTTATTATAGTAAACTTGAGGGCGTAAAGCAAATGGTTTTGCAAATTTTTTGCGGGAAAATTTCTCCCAATGAAAGTGAGGAACGAAATCCTATGAAAAAACTGACATCTCTGCTGCTGTCGCTGGTGCTGATGGTCAGCGTGCTGGCCTGCGGCGCATCGGCCAGGACGAGCAAAAAAGTGCGCATCGCCGGCCTGAAAGGCCCCACCACCATGGGCCTCGTCAACCTGCTGAGCATGGAGAAGGACGGCACTGCTTCCCTCGACTATGACCTGAAGCTCTACGGCGCAGCCGATGAGATCGTGCCGAAGCTCATCAAGGGCGAACTCGACATGGCCGCTATCCCGGCCAACCTCGCCGCGCCCCTCTACCAGAAGACGAACGGCGGCATCCAGGTCATGGCCGTCAACACGCTGGGCGTGCTCTACGTCGTGGAGAAGGGCAATACCGTCCACAGCTTTGCTGACCTCAAGGGCCGCACCATCCTTTCCACCGGCAAAGGCACGACGCCCGAGTACGTCCTGCGCTATCTGCTCAAGAAGAACGGCCTCGACCCTGACAAGGACGTGAAGATCGAATACTACAGCGAGGCTTCCGAGGTCACGGCCCAGATGGCCGCTGCCAGGAAGGATGCCATCGCCGTCCTGCCTCAGCCCTATGTCACCGCTGCCCAGATGAAGGACAGCGACCTCCGCGTCGTACTCGACCTGACCCGCGAGTGGAACAAGGTCTGTGACACCCAGCTCATCACCGGCGTCACCGTGGTGCGCACCGAGTACGCAAAGCAGAACCCCGACGTCATCGCAGCTTTCCTGACCGACTACCAGAAGAGCGTCAAGGCGGCGAACGAGGACATCGACGGCACCGCCGCCCTCTGTGAGGAAGTCGGCGTGGTGGCCAAGGCTGCTATCGCCAAGAAGGCCCTGCCCAAGTGTAACATCGTTTACCGCAACGGTCAGGAGATGAAGAAAGACATCTCTGCTTACCTGCAGGTGCTCTACGATGCCTCTCCCGCCGCCGTGGGCGGCAAGCTGCCGGACGATAACTTCTACTACACCGAGCCGTCCGTCCTGCGCAAGGTCATGGCGGCTATCCGCAATTCTGCAAAGTAAGCTTTGAAACAAAGAAGGGGCTGCTGCACATCGTTTTAGTCGAAAGTGCAGCAGCCTCTTTCTTTCTTACGTTAGAAGGCCCGCGCCGATGCCGATGAGAGCCGGCAGCAGCCAGCCAAAGCCGAGGCTGCTCAGGGGCAGAGCGTTCATCAAGGTGGAGAGGGAGCCGAAGGGCAGGGCAGCAGGGATGCTCTGGATGGCCGTGAAGAGGATACTCAGCCGCCAGACCGATGTCCGCTGGAACCGTCCGGGCAGGAACTCCACCACGATGAGGATGATGGCGATGGGGTAGATGGCGTTCAGCACCGGGACGGAAAGGCTCAGGATGTCCGCAAGGCCGATGTTCGCCAGCAGCATACTCACCAGCGCGAAGAAAGCCGCAATGGCAGGGTAGGGCAGCTGGGGCAGAAGCTCGTGGAAGTATTCGCCTACGCTGGCGATGAGGCCGACGCAGGTGTTGAAGCAGGCGATGACGAAGATGGCGGCCAGAAGCACCTGTCCCACCCGGCCAAACAGGCCGTCGGCCAGTGCAGTCAGGACGGCGGCACCGGTGCTGCTGCCGGGGAAGGCCGCCCCCGAGATGCCGCCGATGTGGGTCAGCATGGCGTAGACCACCAGCAGCATCCCGCCCGCGATGAGCCCGGCCCGGATGGTGCCGCGCCGGACGGCGGATTCCTCCGTGATGCCCACCGCCTGAAGGTTCAGCGCGATGACCGCGCCGAAGTTGAGCGCTGCCAGCGCGTCCATGGTCTGATAGCCGTCCAGCACGCCCTGTGCGGCGGGGAGGGCGGCGTAAGCCTCGGCAGGCGTGCCGTAGCCGGGCGCGGCCGGGCGGAGGATGCAGCCCGCGAACAGCACCACGATGAGCACCAGCAGGGCAGGGCAGAGGATGCGGCCCAGCCGCTGGGTCAGCTTTTCGGGCTTGAGGGCCACGAAGTACGCCGCAGCAAAGAACACGAGGGAGTAGATGAACTGTCCCGGTGTGCTCCGCCCCACCAGCGGCGTCAGCATCTCAAACGAGGTGCTGGCCGTGCGGGGGATAGCGAGGCAGGGACCGATGGACAGATAGACCAGCACAGCGAACACCTGTGCGAAGCGGGGATGGACCCGCCCGGCCAGCGCAGGCAGACCGCCCGCCCGGGCCACCGCTGCCACGCCCGCGATGGGCAGGCCGATGGCGCTGACGGCAAAGCCCACAAAAGCGGGCCAGAGCGCCGTCCCGGCCTGTGCGCCGAGGAAGGGCGGGAAGATGAGGTTGCCTGCCCCGAAGAACATCGAGAACAGGGTGAACCCCACCAGAAGGAGCTTTTTGCCCCGGAGGGCCTGAGCGGAATCATGCATGGTCATCTCTCCCAGCTGTGCGCGGAGGCACGTAGAATAAGGATTACTTTATTCCAGTGTAGTGTTTTATGACCTTCATGTCAAGAGAAGAAAAGATGAAGGATTGTATTCTCATACATGATGTGATATTCTGAAAGCGAGAAAACGAACAGGAGCAAAGAAATACATGGATAAAACAAAAAAACGCCGCATTCAAATCTTAGCGGCGTCGGTGTTCTGGCTGGGCGTCTGGCAGGCGGCGGCTGTGGCCATCGGGCAGGAAGTCTTTCTTGTCTCGCCGGTGCAGGCCATCGGTACGCTGGTGGAGCTGCTGCCGCAGGCCGAGTTCTGGCAGCGCATCGGTTTCAGCGCCGGGCGCATCCTGTTGGGCTTCGGGCTGGGCGTTCTGTCCAGTGCGGTGCTGGCGGTAGCCGCCGAAAAGTGGGAGTGGGTGGATGCCCTTCTCGCCCCCGTGATGCAGCTGGTCAAAGCCACTCCGGTGGCGAGCTTCATCATTCTGGCGCTGGTGTGGGTCAGCGGCTCGTCGCTGTCCGTCCTTATCAGCTTTCTGATGGTGCTGCCCGTCCTCTACAGCGCAGTGCGCACCGGCATCGGGAGTGCTGACCGCCAGCTTCTCGAGATGGCGCAGGTGTTCCGTCTGCCTCTGGGGCGGCGTCTGCGGGCGGTCTGGCTCCCGGCGGTGCTGCCCGCGTTCCGGCAGGGATGCAGCGTGGCGCTGGGCATCTGCTGGAAGAGCGGCGTAGCAGCAGAGGTCATCGGCCTGCCCGATGGCAGCATCGGCGACGCGCTTTACCGGGCAAAGATCACCCTTTCCACCGGGGAGCTGTTTGCCTGGACCTTCGTCATCATCCTGTTGAGCGCCGTATTCGAAAAGCTGTTCCTCGCTCTGCTGGATAAAGCGGTAGCGGCGGTTCTGGGCGAAGAGGGGGCTGAAAAATGAGTGAAACCAACAACAAGCTGGAAATAAAGAATCTGTCTAAACAATTCGGAGAGAAAATCCTCTTCGAAAACCTCTCTCTTACTGTGGACGGCCCGGCGGTGCTCTGGGCGCCAAGCGGCTGGGGCAAGACGACCCTGCTCCGCATCCTGATGGGGCTGGAAGCGCCCACCTTCGGCAGCGTGGAGGGAGTGGGCCGGGTCGGCGCAGTCTTTCAGGAAGACAGGCTCTGCCCCCAGCTGACCGCCGAAGAGAATGTGGCGCTGGTGCTGACCGCAGAACAGTACAAGGTCAAAACACAATACAAAGAGCAGATACGAGATGACCTTATACAATTAGGACTGGATGACGAGGCCCTTGCCCTGCCTGCCCGGAAGCTCTCCGGCGGACAGAAGCGCCGCACCGCCTTGCTGCGCGCGCTCTGGGCCGAGAGCGACACGCTTCTGTTAGATGAGCCCTTCACCGGCATGGACCCCGCCGTCATGAAAAAAGCCGCAGCCATGCTCAAGGCACGCTGCGGCACAAAGCCCACCCTGCTGGCGACCCATGATAAAGAAGCCATCCGGGAGCTGGGGTGGAAAGTGATCGAACTGGGCTGAAACGAAAGGAGCCTGACCATGGAGAAAAAGACGAGCTGCCTGCTCTGCGTTCTTACCGCGCTGCTTCTCACTGTGCTCTATCTCTGGGCCGCCCTCCGCCCGGGGGTCTGGCTGCGGGATGCCTTTTTGTACCGGCAGGCCGACGGCAGCTTTTCGGGCAAGGATGCGTATGCCGCCTACACCATGCAGATCGCCCGGACAGGAAACGGTGCGGAAGTGGATTTCACGATAGACGGAGAGACGCGGCACTATCGGCTCGAATCGAAAGCCGAGGGCATGAGCGACCCGGGCGTAAAAATTGAGCAGGACGGAGTGGTCATTTTTACCGGGACCGCGCTGGGCGACCCTGGCGACGCCATCCTGTGGCGGGAAGACGATGGGGGCCTTGCCGACGAGGTGAACGTCATCGTCAACGGCGAATACCAGAGATCCGACCTCTGGCCCAGCTGTAACTGGCTCTATAATGTGGCCGTCGGTGGGCGGCGGGAGACCCGGGGCAGCGTGGCGTTCCTGCTGCCGATAGGGGCGCTGGTGGTGCTCCTTGTGCTGGATGTCCGGTTCCCGCTGCTGTTCTGGAATCTCCGCCACGGGCTGGAAGTGTACGGCGGTGAGCCCACCGACTGGTATTACGCGATGCAGAGGGTGAGCCGTATTGCCAGCATCATCGGTGTTTTTGTGCTGGCGGCGATGAGCTTTGCTGTTCACTGAGGCTCACAGCAGCTCGGCAAGGATGCTGTTCTGTACGATGAGCCCGGCAGGCGTGAGGGCGAGGGTGTGACCGTCAAAGTTGGCGTAGCCGCTCTTCACGCAGTTTTGCACAAAGGCCAGCTGTGCGGTGGAAAACTCCCTGCCATAGCGTTTTTTGTATTCGTCGAGGCTCAGACCTTTGCGCAGACGCAGCTGCAGGATGAGATAATCCTCCGCACCGCAGCCGCCGTCCATGACGGGCGCGGCCTCGTCCCGCAGAAAGGCTTCGGTGTCGGCGGGGTAGTAGAACCGCTTGCCGCCCATGCAGGAGTGGGCCGCAGGGCCGATGCCCAGATAGTCGCCGCAGTCCCAGTAGATGAGGTTGTGCTTTCCCTCATAGCCCGGGCGGGCGAAGTTGGAGATCTCATATTGCCGGTAGCCATGATGTTCCAGCTGCTCGACGGCGTAGAGGTAGAAGTCCGCTGCCTCGTCGGAGGTGGGCAGACCTTCGGGCGGCGTGCGGCCAAAGGCGGAGTCAGGCTCGATCTTCAAGAGGTAGGCGGAAATGTGGGTCGCGCCGCCATCCTCGATAAGTTCCAGCGTCTCGTCGAACTCGGCCTGCGTATAATGGGGCAGGGCCAGCATGATGTCGCCGCTGATGTTCTCGAACCCGGCACGGCGTGCGGCGGCGAAAGCGGCCCGCGCCTGCTTTGCCGTGTGGGGGCGGCCCAGCGTCTTGAGCTGGCTGTCCCGGGCCGACTGGACGCCGAAGGAAATGCGGTTGACGCCCGCCTCCCGGAAAGCTCGGAGAGAGTCTTCGGTTACGGTCTCAGGGTTGGCTTCCAGCGTGATCTCGGCCCCGGGCAGGGGCTGTGCGGCGGCGATGAGCCGGGCGGCGTCTGCTGGGTCCAGCAGGCTGGGCGTTCCACCGCCGAAATAAAGGGTGTCCGGCCGCAGGGGCGCGTCCAGCGCAAACCGGGAGAGTTCCCGCAAAAGGGCGTCCACATAGGCCCGGGGGACGCCGCGCTGACCGGGGGCGGAGTAGAAATCACAGTACCGGCATTTGGAAAAACAGTAAGGAATATGCAGATAAAGTCCGAGGGACATCAAATATCACAGCCTTTTTCATGAATCGTTCATTTCTATGCAGTATACTATATTTCGTAGACCGGGGCAAGGCCGAGACCGATGCCCTGATTTTGAATGGAGGATTCCTTATGGATTACAACAACTATGACCGCGGCTATGCGGAGCCTTCGATGAGCGCATCGGACTATATGACCCGCACCTACCGCTGGATGGCCGGCGGCCTGCTCGTCACCTTCGCAATGGCCTATATCACGGCGACTACGCCCCTTATCTACCTGGTCGATTCCCTTTACTTCCTGCTTACCATCGGTGAGCTGGCGTTGGTGTTCATGCTCAGCGCCCGGGTGCAGAAGATGTCCATCGACGGAGCAAGAGCTGCGTTCTTCGGATACGCCATCTTAAACGGCATGGTCCTGAGCTACTACTTCCTGATGTTCTCGGTAGGCACGCTGGTCATGGCTTTCCTCGCCACGGCGGTCTATTTCGGCCTCATGGCTGTGTACGGAACCACCACCCATAAAGACCTCACCGGCTGGGGCCCCCGCCTCATGATGGCCCTGGTGGCCATGATCGTCACCAGCCTCGTGGGCGCGCTCTTCGGCTTTGGCTTCGGTACCTCGGTGCTCTACTGCGGCATCGGCCTGGTGGTGTTCATGCTGCTCACCGCCTATGATACCCAGAAGCTCCGCCAGATCTACGCCTACTACGCAGGCGACGCTGAGCTGGCCGAGAAGGCTTCCATCTATGGCGCACTGACCCTGTATCTGGACTTCATCAACATCTTCCTGTACGTCGTCCGCCTGCTGGGTATGAACAGCCGCAGCCGCAACAACTAAATCAAATTTTCCGGAGCTGCCGTGCAGAGTGTTTGCACGGCGGCTCTTTTTGTCAAAATGCCTGCTTTGAATCATGATAACTGTGCGATTTGCCAAAAATCGAGGAAAAGGTTGACAGAATGCGGGGGGGGGTAAAATTTGTGTGGTGATGCGGCAGACGATGTTTGCGGCAGCAGCACACAGAGCTTATTTTTATTGAGGAGGGGTTTCGAATGAAACTGTTCAAAAAGGTTCTCGCCGCTGCCCTCGCGGGCGTGCTGGCGCTGTCCGTCCTGACGGGCTGCAACAACAGCAACAGTGCGGCTACCGTGACGATGGTCGATGCACTGAATGACTGGGCGAAGGTCTATGGTGTGGATACTACCTTCAAAAAGGGCAATGAAGACTTGCAGAGTCAGGTAAACGCACTGGTGGAGATCGTGGATGAGGTCGGCAAGGGCATCGATTTTGGAGATGCCAAGGACTTCGATGATGTGTACAACGCCATTATGAAAGATAAAGCTGCAAGGCTGAAGCTGGGGGCTTGGGCAGCGAAGTTTACTCAAGCAAATGTTGGTGATGGTTCGCCGCTGTATGAGTGTGGCTTTGCCGATATTAGCGTAGCGCTGTCTGCAAGTAGCAATAAGAACATTTACTATGCAGGTCAGCTGATGACTTCCATAGGCCCCATCAATGCTCCTGACACGGAGTGGGATAATGGTGAGCCTAATTGGACTGTGGGTGACAAATCTTATGTTGCCGTTGCGACCGGCGAGGTTGGCGGTAAGAAGTACATGATCGCGCTCTTCCAGACCACTGCCGTAACGAATCCGGAATATAATAAGGGTTGAGTCTCAGCCGCAGCAATACCCGCACACTGAACCATGAACCCGTTAGGCCCCGGTCATCCGGGGCCTTTTTGCGTCCTGATGAATAAACCCCGCTCTGCCGCTCCAAACTACCACCAAAGAAACGATTCCGTACACAAAGATGGATTGGAGTAACGAACGATGGAGCAATTCAGAAAGTTTTTGAGGGACAAAGCCTTTGCGCTGGTGCTTACCGCCTGCCTGCTGGCGGCGGCAGCGGCCGGTGTGTGGGCTGTGCGCACGGTACGCAATGAGCTGAAGCAAGATCTGGACGCGGTGCGAAGCCCGTCCAGCACCGCCCCCGGCATCGACGAGGGCATCAACACATCGCCCGGCGTTGCCGGAGAGGAGGAAGCCGAATGGCAGCAGCAGAACGCACCCGCAGCAAACAGCGTGGCCAATGTGCCAAAAGCCGACAGCTCGTCCGGTGGGGCTGCGTCCTCTTCTGGTGCGCGGTCTGGCTCTGGTTCGGTGCGCGAACCCTCCGCGCTGCAAACCGAGTCCTTGCCTGCCAGCAGTTCGGCTGCGCCTGCCTCCACGCAGCCTGTCTCGGGGCGCGTCTTAAACAGCTACAGCGGCGATGAGCTGGTCTACAGCAAGACGCTGGGTGACTGGCGCACCCACAACGGTGTGGACTACGCCGCCGACAGGGGCGCGGAAGTGACTGCCCCGGCGGCGGGCAAGGTGGTGGAGACCGGCACGGACGACAAGTGGGGGCCTGTGGTCGCCATTGAAGACGCTTCCGGCAGGGTCTGGCGGGTCTGCGGCACGACGGATGCCAAGGTGAAGAAGGGCGACACCGTCTCGGCCGGGCAGACCATCGGCAAGGTGGGCAGCGTGAGCTGTGAGTGTGCCGAGGAGAGCCACATCCACTTGGAAGTCATGGAGGGCGAAAAGTATCTCGACCCCATCAAGGCCATGAAATAAGCAAAATTTTCCGGGCAGGTGCAGCAGAACGCTGTACCTGCTTTTTTCACATTGCTTTTGGCGGTCGATTCTGGTATGATAAACTAGAATAAGTGTGAAGACAGAAGAAAAAGCGGAGGAAACGAAACATGAAGGTCTTAGTGGTAGGCGGCGGTGCTGCCGGAAATGCAGAGCGAGGGATAAAGCACACAGAACCAGTTGCGGCCCTGCGCGGTGCCCAGCTCTATGCGCAGGGCGGTGTACTCCCCGCCGGGCAGAGAAAAGCTGCCGTAATCACGGGCGGAAAAGTTGTGGCTCTCCAGCCGCAGGGCGGCCGTTTGCGGGCTGTGGGCGCGGTGCAGGGCGCTGTCGGCTGCAGCCTGCAAAGCGGGCAGCGCCGTCTGCAGCGCACGGACAGCCTGCTGCGGGCTTTGCGCCTGCGTCACGGCGGGCGGCAGGGCGGCCAGCACGGCATCCCTCACCTGTAATTTCAGCAGCTGGTCATCCCATGTATCGCTGTTGGCCAGGATGTGCAGCCGCACGGTGTCGGCCCGCACCCGGGCGGCGGTGCGTCGGTGCCAATCGGCATAGGCGGTAAGTACAACAGTCAGTGCCAGCGCCAGACCGGCGCCCAGCTCCAGCACACGGCGGGTATGCTTCGTCATAACAGTTCTCCCCTTTCCAACCGGAGTATGGGCAGAAAGGGGAGAAAATAATCATCTGATTGTCCGCACGGCGCGGGATCACTTTTTTGCGCCGAACAGGCGGCGGGCCGTCACGAAGGGGCCGCCGCGGGTCGGCTTGCAGAGATAGACCTGCCGGTAGCTGCTTTTAAGGGCGGCCACGGCCTTGCGGGCGGCGTCCTGCCTGTCAAAGATGCCAAAGACGGCCGCACCGCTGCCGGTCATCTGGGCTGTCACGGCACCATGCGCCCGCAGCGTTTTGCAGATGGCGGGCGTTTCGTCCGCACCGGAGCAATGCTCGAGCGCATTGCCAGCCGCCGCGCAGACGCCGGGCAGGTCGTTTTTGCGGATGGCCTGCTCCTGTGCCTCGCAGTCAGGGTGGACAGGGCTGCCCATCGTGTCATAGCGGGCAAAGGCTTCGGGGGTGGAAACGCCCACGCTGGGCATCGCCACCACGAACCAGCAGTCCGGGCAGGGCGGCAGGGCTTTCATCAGATCGCCCACGCCCCGCACGCGGCAGGTGCCGCCCATCAGGGCAAACGGCACGTCCGCGCCGATGCCCGCACCGATGGCGCACAGCTCACTCATCGAAAGCTTTGCGCCGTACAGCTCATTCAAACCGACCAGCACCCCGGCGGCATCGGCACTGCCGCCGGCCATGCCAGCCCGCACCGGTACCCGCTTGTAGATCGTCATATCCACGCCCGCCAGCAGGCCGGTATAGGCAAAGAAGGCCAGCGCGGCCTTGACAGCGGTGTTTTTATCGTTGGCCGGCACAAAGCTGCCGGGCAGATTCAGCGTCAGGTCATGGCTGCGGCGCAGCGTGATTTTTTCATACAGATCAATGGTCTGCATGACCATATCCAGATCATGGTAGCCGTTGGGCAGCGTGCCCACGACATCCAGCGACAGATTCAGCTTGGCCGGGGCCAGCACCGTCACAGAACGGTATTGCATAGGGGTCACTCTCCTGTTATTTGCTCTGCGGATGGCAGGGTTACTTCGTCCAGCCGTTCTCGCTCAAAAATTCGCGGATGCGCTTCATTGCGATCTGCAGATGATCCACGCTGTAGGCATAGCTGATGCGGGCGTACCCCTCGCCGGAGGCACCGAACGCCGAGCCGGGGATGATGGCGACCTCCTTTTCCCGCAGCAGCTGCTCGCAGAACTCGCTGCTGGTCAGGCCGCTGATCTGGATAGACGGGAACACGTAGAATGCGCCCCGCGGCTCAAAGCAGGTCAGGCCCATATCGTTCAGCGCCTTGACGACGTAGCGGCGGCGGCGGTTGTACTCGTCGCGCATCATTTCGATCTGTTCGTCGCACTGGCGCAGCGCCTGGGGGTGGCTGACCACGGTTCTGACCGTGTCAACGGCGGCGCCCTCCACACCCAGCAGGCTGTGGTCGATCTCCAGATCCATCACCTGGTTGATGTACAGCTCGCCGGAGAACAGCAGATCCATCACCGCGCCCACCTCGCCGGCATAGCTGTTCTCCAGCGGCAGCACGGCGCTGTCCGCCTCGCCCTGCTCCACGGCTCTGTGGGCGGCAGCGAAATCGGGGTAGGCGATCAGCTGCGCCTCCGGGAACATGCGGCGCGCCGCGATGTAGCCGTAGGCGCCCTCCACCCCGCTGTACGCCACCTTCATGCCGTTGAGAAGCCGGCTCTGGTAGGCGCAGGACAGGTCGAGAATGCTCCGCAGGAACTGCACATAGTACCCGTCCACCGCCGGGTCCTTGATGAACCGGCGGTCGCGGTCGATCAGCTCCCGCTCCCGCTCCGCGTCCCGGATGGACAGCCCCCTGTCCTTCTTGAAGGCCGCCACCTGCCGGCTCATCTCCATACGCTCCTGAAACAGCTGCGCCATCTGCTCGTCAATGCTGTTGATATTTTCCCTGATCTTGTCCAACTCGCTCATCGTCGTAAAACCTTTCCAGATATAAAAAATCGGCCTTCCTGCATGGAAGGCCGTTGTACACGCAAATTTATCGGTTTACACCGCGCGTCAATGACAGACTTCCAGAGACATCTCCTTACCGGTAAAGGCAAAAAAGCCGAAAAAGTGCAGCATGCCAAACAGCACGCTGCACGCAAAGTCAAAAATAGCGCTGGTGGAGGCAGAATGGGCGCACTTCACCACGGCACGGTCGGAACACGCAGCGCGACGGGTCATGGCAGCACACCTCCTGCTAAGATATGCACTGATTGTATGCCTTTTTTTCGTTCCCGTCAAGGGGACAGCCGCACTTTTCGCTTATGCACAAAAATCCGGGATGCAGCGGCAGCCAGTTTGTGCTATACACCGCGGCCGTGCTGCCAACTGTAGCTCCATGTGCCGTCATTGGTCAGGGTTTGACCGTCGTAACTGTAACTGGTGGTATAGGCGGGAATGGCACAGATTAACCATGCCATTCCCGTGTGACTGGATTACAGCTCTTTTTTTCTTCGGAAAAACTGCCCTATTTTATATTTCCCAGCCAAATAAATCAACAGGAGCAAAAGACATACTTGAAAGATTATTCCAACGATTTTCGCAGGAAGGGTAACTTGGCGCATGATTTCGTTATATTCTTCGATTGAAAAAATAACATGATCTGCCTTTAAGGCCACAATATATCCACTGCCTGTCTCACGATACTGTTGAGCGGTAGAAATATCCATGCGGAAGGTTATTGTCTGACCTGCTTCTAATGTTTCCATAGTCGCTGCATCTAATAATCTTCCAACCGAGGAATTTATCAGCAATTCTCCGCTTGGCTCCTTGACACCGATAGACCAGTATACATTCTCATCAGTGACATTACAGCCAACATTGGAAACGACTGCAGACATTTCAACCGTACTTTGCTCACTCAGCTTGTCCATCAAAAAAGTTGAAACATTTTGCCCCAGCATGCCAAAGAACAAAAGCACCAAAGCAAAGAAAAGAATATACTTCCTCTTTAGCATGAGCCCACCTTTCCCTTATACACCGGCTGCAGCTAATTCTGGCATTATCATTAGGTGTACGCTACCACCTGCGTGCCGCTGCTGTTGACCAGCCCGGTCACGTCGCCCTGTGCATCATGAAATGTACACAGTCTCCCCATTGATCGTCACGGCATAGTTGGCGCCGTATTGTGGTACATACGCCGCAAATATGCTGTCTGTTGTATATCCATCGCCGGCCGTCGATTACTACATAGAACGGTTGGTCAATAACGAAACGTTCTGCCTTGCCTT
>ERZ772831.1453-NODE-1453-length-22445-cov-5.168111_pt1 | contig 22445 bp, 18 predicted proteins | sample MGYA00580858_ERZ772831 | MGnify/ENA primary metagenome ERZ772831 (study PRJEB29015, sample SAMEA2737694) | human gut metagenome | biome: human gut; feature: human-associated habitat; material: faeces | place: China | collected 2012 ... | reverse complement strand
AAAGCGGTCTTACCTGTGCCGATGAAATGCTTTACCCGGAAAACTGGGGATATGTAGAAGACCTGCTCTCCTACGTTGCGATCGGTGCACGTTCGGTTGAAGACCAGCAGCACCGTCTTACCGTCAGCGGTTTTGATGTTGCATCCGGAATGAAAAATCCAACCAGCGGTGACTTTGCCGTTATGCTCAACTCCGTTTATGCTGCCCAGCATCCACACCATTTTGTTTACCGTGGCTATGAAGTAGAGACAACCGGAAATCCATTAACCCACGTTGTACTCCGCGGTGCCGTCAGTAAACACGGTAACAGCACGCAGAACTATCACTATGAGGATCTGATCCGTCTCTGCGATATGTATGCCAAAATGGATCTTGTGAACCCGGCTGCCATTATTGATGCAAACCACTCCAATTCCGGCAAACAGTTCAAAGAACAGATCCGTATTGTCAAGGAAGTCATGCATAACCGTCAGTTATCGCAAGACATCCATAACATGGTAAAAGGTGTGATGATCGAGAGTTATATCGAAGAGGGTTCTCAGAAGATCCACGACCATATTTATGGAAAGTCTATCACAGATCCCTGCCTTGGATGGGAAGATTCCAGAAAACTGATTTATGATATTGCGGAGATGTGTAAATAAAACATCGCTTTTTATTTTGTTCTATAGTAAAAAAGTCTGCCGACAGGTACTACCTGCCAGCAGACTTTTTTCATGCACCATACAGTGCTCATTTTTCATTACAGATCAGATGAAGATTATTCCGCACGAGACATAGCTTCTTCGTAATCTTTTGTGCCTTTCCAGATCTCATCTTTGTAAGGATTCTTCTTTAACTTCACAGAACGTTTGATAATTGCAGCAAATACAACAACGTTGACTACAATTGAAAGAACAGAGATCACACCCTGTGCTGTAGGATCTACTGCTGTTGGATGTGTAGCTGCATCCATGAATCCATCTGCGTAGAGCCTTGGGATAACTGCGAATTTACCCTGATCCTGGAATAATGGGAATACCTGGGCAAACATACACCATAATGCTAATGTGTTAGCACGGTTCTGAATCCAGCCACCTTTGTTCCAGAATGCTGCAGCAAATGTAGGTGCAAGTAATAATGCAACACCACAGTACCATGAATGAGTCGGAAGGTTTAAGTAAGTATACTGGAAGTTCCATACATCATAAGCTAAGATGAACATCCATGTCATATCCGGCCATAACATATCATCTTTTTTCTTAGATGAGTAGATTCCCCACCAGCCTGTCATACATAAGATATTGATAATACCTGCAAGACCGTTGAGAACGTTCCACCATCCACCATATAACCATACGCCTTCAGATGATAACCACCAGCTTGTTCCTGTCTCTGCAAGTGCTTGTGCACCTCTGATGGCAGATTCGAAATCGCTGCATACTGCGATCAAAATGTTGATTGCTACGATGACAAATGGGAAAGCCTTAAACCACTGTGTTTTACCAATACCCCATTTGTATTTGAGCATCATAAAACCAATACATCCAGCTGTAGCTGCATATAACTTCGCATAGTGGAACCAGCTTGTCATATGTACATATGTATTGTTATTGAGCGCCCATTCAGCTCCCGCTGCTGCTGAAACGTAAATTGCAATAAAGTAAACTGTCAGAATGATCGGAAGAACAACGAAACATAACATTCCGCCGACTTTTGTACGTCTGGCAATTTCATTTGCAAGTACGAGACAAGCAAAAACTAAAATCCAACCAAGAAACTGCCATGCAGCTCCCTCGCCGTAAACCTGAAACAACAGTCCATGATTTAACATATTGTTTCCTCCCTTATAAATTTTTTCTTTCCTGGTCATACCAGTGATTGTTATTATTTTAACACTTATTTTATAAAGTTTCAACATTTTTTACATTTTCATATACTTTTTGACAAAATTGTATATCATTTCCAATTGATTATTTCCCTTTTTTATGGGATTTCCGGAAAAACTCTTCAAAAATGTTCTCAAGGATATTCTTATTTTACCTATTTTTGCATAAAAAAAGATGTTCTGTGGTACAACCAGAGCCACAAACATCTTTTTCCTTATATTATCCATTTGTACAAGCTTATAGATATCAATCTCTCAAGGGTTATTTTTCATCCTCGATCACAAGTTTTCCTGCTGACACTTCCATAAATACACTCTCCGGGTCTGCCTTTTTCATCGCAAGCAGTAATTCCCACAGATTGTGGATCTGATTTGCCAGCACACCGGACGCCTGAACCGCATACGGCAGCAGCATTGGCAGCTGGAACACACGGATTCCAAGCGGTGGAAGGAAGATCATGTTGGTCGTATGCACCTTATCTCCGGCAGTTTTGATCATCTCATAGGTGATCATCAGAAAATCCTGTCCCTTATATTTGCAATAATAGGAAACATAACATTCATCAATCGTCCAGGAAACACCATCCTCCACTTCGACCGGTTTCTCGGATACTTCATTATTTTCCGTTGTCTGCACACTGAGGTTCCAGCGGATTTTTCCATCCTTCGTATCATTGTACATCTCTGTCAGCATATGACTCAATTCTTCTGGTCTTTTCATTGTTTTTCTCCTTATGTTGTTCTTTTCTATTTCTCCAACGCATGTTCCCCGATGCGCACTGCATGCACTACAAAACGTTTTCCCGTGGTGGAACAGGTCGACAGTGTCATAATATGATCGTCTTTCGTCACGTTCACTCCTGTATCATCATAGGACTTTTGTTTCATCTTATCAATAAATTTTTGAAAAGTCTCATCCGGTGCAAAGCCAACCGTGTAAACTTCGTCGGTTTCCGGCACATCATAGTAGGCAAAAATCTGATAACGGTACGCACACTCTGATGTATAGATTGTAAAAAACTGATGATCTTTATAAAAATCCTCTGTTTTATATTTTTTCAGGCTGCCAAACATGCTTAAGTTTTTCATGTTGTGCCCATATAGGATTGTATGGTAATCCTGAAAATCCGGTGTGTTCATCCCCTCCATAAAAATACATCCGGCAATCGTCTGATTTCCGTAAATATCCGTGCGAAGATACTTCTCATCATCCCCGGAATATAAAACCGGATAACTGAGCTGCTCCAGATTATCAAACCGTATCCAGCCGATAATATCCGCATTGACCTGCTGAAGTTCTTCCAGATTCACATCCACATCTGTGTACCACCACGAATCATCCCCGCCTGTCTCCTCTGCCACTTCCGTATTCTCCGCTTTCTCTGAAATATAGTTTTCCTTTAATGCCTCATAGGTGTCGTTGGACTGTTTGTAATTCAAAAGATCCGGCACCAGCATAATGAGTGCTGCCACGATCAGCGCTGCGCCAAGAAGAAAAAGAAGAACCGTTGACCGGCTGCTTTTATTTTGTTTCATGCCCGTTTCTCTCCCACTTTACTCTGCTGTGCACGTAAAAAACTATCTGCACTGTTTTAGATTGTACCACAAAATGAGCAGACCTCATAGTCCCTATGAAAAGTCTGCTCAGATGTTTTACCTTTTATTTAGTTGAAAGAAACCTGTGCAAGTGCGTCTGTGTAATTTGCAAAGCCGGCTGCCTGAACTGCACATGCAGAAACTTTAATATCGGTAAATGTGGTATTCTCTGTCACATTGTTTCCAACCGTTACTTCTTCAAAGATGGTAGAATGAGCGGATTTGGAAATCACATCTTTTTTTGCATATACTTTGTAGTCAATATTATTTAAGTTCTGTGCTGTTTTATAAGCGTCTGTCACATCTACCCAGTCAGAAGCATATGTGATCGTAAGTTCCGGGTTTTCATTCACGATTTTCGCAAATACCCATGCGTCCTGTGAATCATCTGCCATGTGTACGGTCGGATCTTTGTATACCACTTCTCCTGCAACCAGATCCTCGTACTTATTTTCTTTTACCGTCCACTCTCCGGTGCCATCAGCATCCACATACAGATTGCTGTTTTCATCTCTTGCCACTTTGGACTCGGATAAACCGCCTGTCAGCGGATCATCATCAAAGTTTACATTGCCGACGGTAAAGGTGTTGGTGACAGTTCCGGTTGTGCTCGTCAGGTAAGCAAATGTGCTGCCTGCGCCGATTGCACCGATCAGGCTGATCGCTCCAAGCAGTGTGACTAATTTTGTTTTCTTCATAATTTCTGATCTCCTTTTTCATTTCATGATAATCTTTTCATTCTTATGTACTTTCCATTCTGTAACTTGCGGTTCCTGCCTTATCAGAAACCGTTTGTTACGATACTGTTTTATCACTCAATGGTCACACGGCGGTCATATATCAGAATTTTCAGTAACGTTTCTTCATTCCGTATCTGAAATTTTCTTCTTATCCTCCTCTAAAATATCCGGAATGAAGTTTAAGAGGATCAGCACGATCAAAACACCGCACACTACCGCAATACCGAGCGGTGTCTTTGCATAAATGGAAATAAATCCAAGATACGGGATATGAAATGCATACACCCCGACGATCTGCTGCCATGCAACGGGAGCTGTATCTGCAATATTATTGGCGTCTCCCTGTGTGACAACGGTCTGTTCCTCCTTATCCACCGAAATGATCCTGTGCGTCACCAGCGTTCCCGCCGGAAGCTGATAAGTAACGACTGCTCCTTCCCTCGCCTCACTCGCGGCAAAATTTTTATCATAGACGATCGCCCCGACCGGGATCCCGGGTTCCATGCTGCCGCTTAAGACCGCATACTCATCATATCCAAGCATTTTCGGGACAAACAGAAAGCCTGCGATCACAAGCAGTCCGAGAAATACCACCATTGATAATACACTGCAAATTTTCTTTATCATTTTCTTTTGCGCCTTTCTGACTTATTTGGTTACTTCTGCAAAAAATCCCTTCAAAACCGGAAGTTCCACTTGATCTTTGGCCTCATAACTTCCGGCAAACACTGCCTCCTGATAAACCGTGATATCGAAATTTTTTGTCACATTTCCAATTTTTACTGCATCAAATAAATTATCCGTGCTCTGCCCCGGTGCAACCGGACTGTTGTAGTAAAACCAGCCGTCCATGCCCTGATACCAGCCGGTTCCGTCACCGTCAGGATCATACAGCGTACGCTCGGTCGCAATGCTGTCCGCTGCCTTGCCTTTCTCCGAAAAAGCAGTTCCGTTCCAGGTGCCGTTTAACAGCGTCACTTCTGTCTGTTCCGGTGAGATCGTGATCCTGACACGGACAAATGCATCTGAAATTCCGGTGTTTTTCACGCTCGGATTTTTTTTCACGGTGCTGCCTGCTTTGATCCCGCCCTCAAACTCTTCCTCGATCTCAGTTGCCACTTTTGCCGCCTGAAACGTATTGGTCACCGTTCCCGCTGTTGCTGTGATAATTGCAAATGTTGCTGCTGTTCCAATAATTCCAACAATCAGTGCAATTGTAATCACAAATATTTTTTTCTTTTTCCATATTTCTTTCATACACACTGCCTCCGATTATTTACGCACATCTGTTGTGGAATGATTATCAACATCTGTCGTGCTATTTGCTTTTTCATGGATCACAAATTGATTTTTCACGGCATCTGTATCCGTGAGTTTTCCATCGCTTCTGGTCTTATTGTTTTTGGCTGTAACATTCACATAGTCTGCCTGCAAGTGTAAATCTGCCGCTGTTGTGACAAAGTCCTCTGCGTCAAAGCTGCAGGTCTCGTCTCTGCTGCGGATACCAACCGCAAATTGTGCGCTGTTTCCGGCAATCTGTGACGCACAGTTTGTGTTTGCGGTAAACTCTTTTAACGTAAAGCCCATCGTGTCAAGTTCCTCTACTTTATAGATTCCCTGCGCAAGTCCTTCCAGTGTCGTCTGCGCTTTCACATTGAACATTCCGGCTGTCGTGGTCTGATCCTCTGCGCTGTTCTCTCCAAACCTTAACGTCTTATAATAAACATCGCCTGTCGTCTGATTGGTGATCTTAAATGTAAAAATCGGATCCCCCTCACACGCTCTGATATCTTTTTTACTGATTTTCTTTGTGAGTATCAGCGTTCCTGTTTTCACTTTTACATCATATTTTCCTGCATAGGCTTCCCCGTCCGCGTGCGCTGCCTCCACCTGTGCCTCATTTTTATAGATCACACCGTTTAACGTGGAGTTTGCGTTGGAATCGTCTGTCGCTTCCTCCACCGGCAGAAATGCTTTTGCGTAATACGTGGTATCCTGTTTAGGTCTCTCTTTTTTCAGGTTTTCCTGCGTGATCTCCTCACGGCAGCCTTTGTCCGTATAGAACATCAGATACACCTGTGACATTCTGGCGCTGTCCGCATCTTTCATGCGCACTGCCGCATCATCTGCATAGTTTTCCAGATTTTCCCCGAGGAAAATCGTATCTGCTGTGTCTGTGATCTGATACGCAATTCTCACATTCACGGTCGGCTGCGGCAATTCCAGCTGTGTGCCGCCAAAGCTTAAAAAGGAATTTTGATTTACATTTGTAGTCATATTATTTCCACCCAGACAGGATTCTTTTGCCACGATATGGATTGTTTTCTGCCAGCCGGAGGCGCTGTTTTCCTTCGGCTTTACTTCCTGATCAAGCCAGCTGATCGTCGTTGTGCCATCCTCATTGACCGTTACCTGTGCGCCATCCGCTCTCAGACGTTGGATCTCGGCATCTGTCAGCTCAAATTCCGCATCAATAATGTCCGTCACCTGCACTCCGGTCAGGGATCTTGACTGTGTGATCGTGCTCTGGATGTTCTGAAAGATTTTATTTAACTCCTCCGCAGTATCCGCCGTAAATGCACAGCCGGCTGATGCCACTTTCTCTCCCAGCCATGTGGCAGTCTCGTTATTTAAACCAAGCCCTACCGTGATGACCGTATAGCCTGCCTCTTTCAGTTTCACCGCTGATGCTTCTGTCTCCGTTTTGTCATTGCTGTCCGAAGGCTCTCCGTCGGAGAACAGGATCACATATTTTTTGTTGTCATCTTCTGCCTTCTGCAATTCGCTGTATGCATGCTCCAGTCCTTTCTGTGGAGAGGTACCGCCGTCCGCAAAAAGCGCATTGACGGACTTTAACATCTCATTTTTATTTACTTTCGAAAGACTGTGGTTTAATTTGCCCTCGGTACTGCTGTTCCACCCATTGCCAATGCCATAAAAGGTGGCGATTCCGACCAGACTGTCCGGTGATGTATCGGAAATACCTGTCACAAATCCGCTGGCGGCGTCTTTTAACGCAGAAATCTTAGACGTCCATGCTGCCATCACATCACTGTCTGAAATGCTCTGATAACTGCCGTCCACATACTTTTTCCATTGTCCGTCGATATATTTTACGGGATACTTCGCATACACATTACCGGATACAGCCGCCGTTCCCATTCCGACACTCTTATCGTACGTCCATGGCCACCAGCCACTCTTTTCATATTTATTCCAGTAGTATACTTTATTGATATCCATCTGATTCTTCACACTGCTGAATTCTCCGATATCCTTTAATTGATTTTCACCGGACAAAATTTCATTCATCGAGCCGGACAGATCAAATACCATCATGGCATCCACTGTCTGTATTTTTTCAACTGTGCTCTGCGAGGTTGCGAGCGAACTTGCGTCAAGATCGATCTGATACTCTCTGTTCTCCCAGTCAGTCAGTTTCGCTGTCTTATGATATTCCACATCCTTCTCCGTAAAATCAACCGGCTTCTCCGGTGGGATATCCGGCACGTCATCGTCCACCACTTTGATCACGTCCGCATTCGGAAGCGTAAACTTCATGTTACAGTTTGCCTTTCCTGCACCGCGCTCCATATATAAAATGGTCAGATGATGTTCTTTGTTTTTGTCTGTCCTGTCAATATAGTTCCAGAGATCAGCCGTATCTGTCAGAGCGTCATGGATACCGCCAAGATCAATGACCACCTGTTTTCCATCCAGAATTACCCAGAGATCATCATCCCCGGTAAAAGAATAGTTCAGTTCCCCGATATAATCTCCAAGTGTAAAGGTTACGTCATAGCGGATTCCAAAATAAAAATTATTATTTCCAAATGGCAGGAAATCCGCCCCCGCAGTTGCTGCCACATTGTCCTCTTTGTCTAAAACTTCTTTCAGTTCGTAAGTGTCACCACTTTGTGAAAATTTTAATCTGTATCCTTCTTTCACTGTCAGACCTTCTGTCTCTGCCGCAGCTGCTCCGTCTTTCGGAAAAACGCCCGGTTCATTCACACTGAAAAGAACTTCTTTGTAATCATCACTTAACCCGGTAACAATCCCTGTTTTTTTCGCATTTTCTCCAGTTCCTCCGGTATACACGTTGATATGCTGGTCGTCTGTGGTTCCGTTTTGACCTGTTTTTTTCGTGACGGTGTCATATTGATTTTCACTTAAATTCTGAGATACCGTTCCGACCGTGAAACGGTTGTCTTTTTGTTCAGACGGATAGTTGGAATCCGCATTGATACTCAGATCCGCCCTCTGCTGTCCGGCTTTGTCATAAGGGATCACCTCGTAGTCATAAAACGATGCCTCACCGATATAGTCCGTATTTTTTGCCTGATAAAAAACTTTTACAACACTGTCCTCATGGATCTCAATGTTTTCAAGTTCACTTTGGGAAAATGCTTCTCCGTTTACCTGCACATGATCCACATCCCAGTTTAACGCCTTATTGTAGTCGTTGATCTTTGCTCCCGGTGCCATCGTGCAGACATCATCGCTGTAAATTTTTGCACTCTGCTCATCCTGCGCCTGATATTTGCTGTTGTCATAATGTTCGATGGTCACGGTCACGTTGTTATCTCCATGATTGACGATGACATATTTTGAAAAATGATCCGTGCCAAATGTCACCTCGCCGTCGGCAGAAGTGTTCGCATTCATATCCAACATCTCATTTTTTGTCTCATCAAAATGATACACGCTCGCCGAATCGCCCTCTTTCACCTGCGCAAGCGATAACTGCACCTGCACGGTTGCCCCTGGCTCCACTTCTTTTCCATCTTTTACAAAGGAGATGTCATACGCCACAACCTCTTCTTTTTCTTTCGACTCGCCCTCCATCGCTTTATCGATGGATGCTTCCATTTCTGCTGTGACGGCTACCGGTGCCACGACAAGCTCTGCGCCTGCCGGAAGATCGGTCTCATTCGAAAGTGTCACGACCACGCGGACTGCGTCATTGGAATAGTCGAAGACGGTTTTTAATTCCGGTTGTTCTGTCTCCTCTGTCTCCTCTGTTTTCTCCGTCTCCTCGATTGCTTCAGTCGCCTCAGTGCTCTCTGTGTTCTTGACTTTTTCTGTATCTCCCGTTCCGTCTGAATCTGATGATTGCTTATACTGCCCGCTTACATTACTCTCTATGTCTGACAGATCCGCTGCATTCGAATCACTGTCTGCCTCTGACACATTCTCTTCCTGCCCTGCATTTTTTGTCTCCTTCAACATCTCTGTGGAAACTTCCGCAAAAACATCCGTGGTATCTACACTTGTCGCATTGGTGACGGTCACATTGGATGTCAGCAACGTCAAACATAGCAGGAATGCTAAAACTTTTTTTACAATGGATGCAAATCTCATATAATCCTCCTTGCTTTTGCCCTTTGATCTACTGTTTTCTCTTCCAAAGATTTCATCCGGTGTATTTGCTTAAAATATTTTCTGTTGTTTTCACTTTTTCTATATTGATCTTGATTTTCAGATTTCGGTAAATTTTATTGTCCTGATAAAATTTTGAAATAATCCGGTTTGCGACCAACATTCCACCCTCATAAGTGCATGCAGAAAGCAAAATCACATACTGCGAATCACTGAACTGTGCCACTGCATCCCCTGGACGGAGCGATTTTTTCAATGTCTCCGCCAGATGCGGCATCGCATTGCGGATGCGGAACAGATCTACATCACTGACTCTGCTTCCGGTATACTCCCCCGCCTTTAAGGTCAGAAGCAGAATATATTCATTTTCATCAAAACGCGCTGTCTTTCTCACCTGAAGCCTGCAAATTTCCCGAAAGACCGGATACCCGCACAAAAACGCTCCCGCTGGATTCTGTTCTGCAATATCCTGATGTACCTGTGCAATTCCCTGCACATTTCCGCTTTTATTCTGTCTCAGTAATTTGTCATAAACGCCCTTTAATTTTGACAGTCCACAAATTCCGAGCTGCTGCTGCAACATCCGGCATGCATTCTCGTACACTTCCAGGGCAGAACCAATTTTATTTTTTCCTGCCAAAGCCTTGATCAGATAACAATATAACTCTTCATCGAGACTTTCCTGCTGAAGTGCCTGACTGCAAAGCTGCTCCAGATTCTCATATTTTTCCGCGCGGACATAACATTCGCACAGATACCGGACGCAGTTTAAATACAAAGAGTGATAATAAGTATTCAGCATCATCACCCAGTGCATATCTGCAACTTTTGTCATGAAATCACCCTGATAAAGTGCAAGCGCCGCTTTTAGTTTCTGGATTGTCTCACCCTCTGAAATAGGTTTCTGCTTTGCCAATTCAAACATTTGTTCGAATCGTTCTGCATCCACTGCCACTTCCAGTCTGGGATTCCAGCGATAGGAACCATGATCGGTCAGGATAAAGTCCTCTTCTCCAAAGTTTTTCTTCAGAAGAACTCTCAGACGATACATCAGATTTTTCAATGCACCTGCCGGATTTCCCGTTTCTTCCTCCTGCCACAACGCATCCGCCATGTCATAAAACGTCAGTGTCTGATTTCTGTGAAGAATCAGATACGCCAGTAAATTTATCATTTTCGGAGATCGTATCTCTTCCTCATTCACAATATGTTCTTCATTCCTTATCTGAAATTTCCCCAGAGTACGAATCGTCAGCATGCAGTTCTCCTCCTCTTTTCCGGCTCTGACTGCCAGATTTTTCCTGTAAGTCTAACATGCATGTATTGCTATAAAGGTCGAATACTGTACCTAAAAATCCTGGTTACTTCGACTTTTTTCTATTTTTATATATAAGGAAAACAATCAGTCCCACAACAAAAACTGCCGTGATACCGCCAATCACCGGCACTGCCACAGGTACGGATGCTGCATCGATCTCCTGCGCTGCAAGGTCTGCATCGTTCCCGTTCACATCACCGGAAGCGGTACTCGCATCCTCTGCTGTGTTCGCCAACGGTGTCTCGCTCTCTTCGATATCGACAGCTCCATCATTCCCATCTCCATCCACCAACGGTGTCTGCTCCTCCGGAATTTCAACATTGCTATCGTCTACGGTCTGGTCTTCATTATCATCTGCCGGAGCATTTACCGCATTGTCCGCCGCATTATTTGCTGTATTGCCTACCGGCGCATTCACTGCATTTGACGCATTATTTACTACATTTGCAGTAAATCCTGTCGGCTGGGAGGTTCCGGGAACGATGACCGTCTCCTCAACCTCGTTCACAACTGTCTCTGTCCGTGTTGTGCCCGGAACCACATTTGTCACCGTGCTGGTGATTGTCTCCACAGCCCCGGTGTAGCGGTATTCAAACGTTGCCGTGTTCTCTTTCCCTTTTTCCAGTTTTATAATTTTACTGCTCTCCGTCGGTGTATAATCCGAAACGGTCACCGGAGTGACCATAATGGTTTCTTCGGCATTTCCATAGATGATCTGTGGAGTTGCAATCTGTTCCTTCGTCTGACTGTCTATGAAACTCACCGTATAGGAAACCGGATTGATCAGACGTTTATAATCCAAAACATACTCTGTATTCCGCTCCACCGCAGTTCCCACAACACCGTTAAAAGCTTTCAACCCATATGCTGCCTCTTTTTCATAGTGCAGGCAGTTAGAAAACCATGATGTCAGCCCTGCATCACTTTCCCAGCCAGGCACTGTAAAAGCAAGTGTATCTCCCTTTGCAACTTTTACTTTAATATAATTTTTTGTCACTTCCATCCCTTCGGAAACAGTGATCTTATCTATATCAAAACAAGCAATATTTCCTGCACGGAATGTCACTGTATACATTCTTTTTTCCACCACTTCTTTCTCTTCCGAAGCTTTCACCGTTGTCATTGGAAGCACCAGCGCCATGAAGATAAAAACCGTAAGAAAGCCCGTAATTATTTTTTTTACTTTTTTCATGACTTGCGCTCCACCTTTCTTTTTTTCACTGCGATACTAACAATCACTATACCTGCCACCAGAACTCCTGCAGATACCGTCACTGTCAGAGGATCTCCTGTCCTGACACCATTTGCCAGTGGAACAAGCTGTTCTGTGACAGTCTTTGGAATCACTTTCTTTACAACCTTTGTCACCACATTGTCTTCTCCGTGCTCCGTCACATAATTTGTGATCACAACCGGCTTTCTGTCGTCTGCATAGTACGCCCGGAATTCAAATTCCATCGCACCTGCTGCACGCGAATAATCAATTCCATCTGCGCTGTCCATGCCCTCGCCGTCTAAGGTCAACGTCACATAGACATCCGCCGATTCCCCCGGATCCAGAGCTGTCATATAACGATACTCATTCAATTCTGTAATTTCTGCTAAACCTTCGGCACTTGCCACATTTTCCGCATATCCACCGGCATCTGCATCCAGCAAAGATATCCTTCCGGTATCATTGCCGATCTCCACCTGAAACTCATATGCTCCGCCAGACGCTTTTCCTGCTTCTTCCAAAGCATCCGTTGTCTTCTGCGAAATAAAAAAAGATGCCTTATGACTGTTTTGATTCTCGATTTTAATGACAACGGTCCTGCTGTCTCCGGGTGCCATGCCATCAAAAGCACCGGCAAGTTCTGTCTTATCTTTTGTATACACAAGCTGATTTTCCTCTGTCAGCTGCACAGTCTGAATTTCCGCCGCACTGACCACCGATGAAAATCCACAAGTCCAAATAAGCAACAGAACGGCTGCTATGTTTTTTATTTTCATATGATCCAATCTCCTTCAACCGTTATCTTGTTTCTGAAACAGACAAAATCGTTCCATTTTCATCAAACTCCGGGAACACACCAAGCTCTGCTGCGATCGCATCTTTTGCGTTATTCGCCTGAACTGCCGTAACTTCGTATTCTAACGTATAGACTGCATCTGCAAATCCATTTCCCATAGATTCCTTAAAATAAATTCCGTCCATAAAGTTTGTTGTCGTCTGTTCTGGAGCCAGCGGCTTTGTGTAGTACATCACCATCTGCTCATCATCCTCATACCCGATGATCCAGTCCTGATTATGTACATAGATATCATCCGCCTCCCCTGCACTCACAAGTCCGCCGCTTTTTGTATCCCATGCATGATAAATGACTACTTTTACATACACATCATAACCATCCGGGATATCGTTTTGTACTGCCTTCGGCATGATGATCGTTTCCCCCGGCACGATCGTAACCGGTTCTTTTTCCCCGCCGTCTGCCAGTGCCACAGGTTGATCCCCGATCACCGTGACTCCCACACTCTTAATGGAAATATTTGCCACTGCCTTTTCACTTTTTGTATTCAGAGCTGCAAGCGTTCCGCCAACCATCGTTGCCAGGATCAATACTGCAGCGATTCCCATAAGCATGTATTTTTTCTTCACTCTCCATCTCCTCCGCTCATCCATTGAATTTTTTATAAATCCTTGTGTTATTATAGGTATCCCCGGTCACACAATGGTCACACGAATATTTTATGCAGCAGACCGCACGAAAAATGCACTTTGTTTCTTCAAGTACGCAAAAATACCTCCCGGCAGGTTCGGGGTTGTTACCCGTATCTGCTCAGGAGGTATCCTGTCATTTCAAAAATATTGATTTTTCTTCACATTTTAAGCAATCATTTTATATCCACTATCTCACATAGATATTGGAAAGATTGTCTAAAATCTCTCCTGCAACATCCGGTTTATTCATCGTGTAAATATGCACATGATTGACACCGTTGGCGATCAGATCAATGATCTGCTCTGTTGCATATGCAATTCCCGCCTGACGCATTGCTGCCGGGTTGTCTCCAAACCTGTCTACGATCGCAAGAAATCTCGGTGGAACCATATTGCCGGACAAAGATGTGATGCGTTTGATCTGGCTTGCGTTGGTGACAGGCATAATGCCTGCTACAACCGGAACATCTATTCCTTTTTTTAATGCCTTGTACATAAAATTGTATAAAATGTTATTGTCAAAAAACATCTGTGTGGTGAGGAACTCGCATCCTGCATCCACTTTCTCTTTCAAATGGTCGAGATCTTCAAAAATCGTTGCTGCTTCCGGGTGTCCTTCCGGGTAGCATGCACCACCGATACAGAAATCACCCTGTGCTTTGATATCTGCGATCAGTTCACTTGCGTGCTTGTACTGATCCGGCAGCGGAAAATCTGCATTTGCAGGAATATCGCCACGGAGTGCAAGGATATTCTCGATATTTGCTGCCTTTAACTCCTCAATGACAGATGCCACCTTTTCTCTGGTGGAAGAGGCACAGGTCAGATGTGCCAACGCCGGAATGTTATTGTTACGTACTTCCTCTGCAAGCTTTACCGTATAATCAGATGTTCCACCTGTTGCGCCGTAAGTGACACTCATATATGCCGGCTTTAATGCCGCCATATCTTTTACGATATTTTTATAATTTTCCAGCTGCGCACCCTGTTTTGGTGGAAAAAGCTCGCAGGAAATCGTCACTTCATCTTTGTTTAATAATTCTGTTAATCTCATCTTTTTGTTCCTCAATCTTCTTTCTTATATATTAAAAACTTCTCAGTTTATCCGTTCCATCATCCACCGTATTCTCGATTTTTCGTATCTCTACAAAATAGGAATAGTTATCGTTTACTTTTACTTCGCAGCGGTCACCTATTTTGTGTCCCAACAATGCTTTTCCGAGAGGCGATTCGTTACTGATCAGATTTTTCAGGGAATTGCCGCGGATGGTTGTGACAATTTTATAGGTTTCTTCCTCGTCATCATCCTCAAAATAGACCGTAACGGTATTGTTCATTCCGACTTCATCATCCGCAGAATCCGTGGAAATAATCTTTGCCGTCCTGATCATTTTCTCCAGATAACGGATACGGCTTTCATTCTGATTTTTGTCTTTTTTTGCTGCATGGTATTCAAAATTTTCACTGAGGTCGCCATGTGCACGTGCCTCTTTGACTGCTTCCAGCGCATTTTTTCTCACAACCAGCTTTCGGTACTCAATCTCTTCTTCCATTTTTTTTATGTCCTGTTCGGTCAACTCGTCATACATGAATCCCAACCTCCATTTTCCATCTCTATCGGTACTGATCCTGTACCATTCTCATTATGATCTGCAAATCTGTCTCTTATAAAAACACCTGTTCTAATGCGATTTTCTCCGGCAGACAGCGTTCGATCACACTCCCTTTCCGGCAGACAGACAGCCAGACGTCACGTTTGATGTTCCATGTTTTCAGATAATATTCTCCCACCTGTTCTTCCATCGTGGAAAAAGAATCCAAAGACATTGCGATCCCTGTTCCAACCGCCTTGATATAGGCTTCCTTCCTCGTCCATATTCCGGTAAAAGCCTCATCTGTCCAACATTTTTCCAGATATTTCCTCTCATCTTCTGCAAAAAAACGCTGTGCGATCTTCTGTTTTCCGGTGCGCATCAGCTCTACATCCACACCTATATCCTCTGTGCCAAAAGCTGCTGCCACATACATGCCCGAATGGCTGAGGTTAAACATAAGCGGAAGCCGTTCTCCCTGTCCTGTCCCAAGATACGGCTTCCCATTTTCACCATAAACGAATCTTACCTGCTGCAAAGACCGTGTTTGTCCGGTCTGCTCCAACTCTGCTGCAGCAGACGATCCCACAGGTATTGTCTGCGTGTAACCATACTGCCGCAGACCGTATTCCAATAACAAACCTGCCCCAAAGGCACGAAGCCTGTCATCTTCATTTTTACATTGTTTTATTTTCTGTTGTCTGGCGCAGCACAAAAACTCCCACAACTGTGGTTGATCTGATCTGTCACGCAAGGCACTGATATCTGAATAAAACACACGCAGTTTTTTTTGCTTATCCACTACTTCTGATGCTCCTGCAGAACTTCTTTTTTTCGCCTTGTGGAATCCCAGACATTCTGCACACGTCTGGTCACGATCTCCGGAATAAACGGTTTTACAATGTAATCGCTCGCTCCTAATTCCATCGTCAATACCTGTTGTTCTGTTGTATCATCCGCTGTGATGATCACCACCGGAATATTTAAGATCCTTGGATCATTCTTCCTTTCCTGCATAAAAGTCTGTCCATTCATGCCAGGCATCATCAGATCTAACAGGATCATATCCACTTTATAATTCTGTTCCTCTAAAATACGAAGTGCTTCTTCCCCATCTCCTGCCTGCAGGATACGGTAATCTGTTTCAAAAATACTCTCCAGCGATGCCCGGTTGATCTCCATATCATCCACGACAAGCATGGTTTTCTCGTTTACCTCTTCTTCCATCAGTGCAAGACGGTACTTTGCAAGTTCATTGTCCATCTCCCGCTGGACCGTGATATCGTCAATGCAGCCAAAAATAATATGGCGATCCCCTACCCTGTTAATATACTTCAGGCGGAGCTTGATCCAGATTTCCCTGCCAGACTCGAGAAAACGTTTCACTTCACATTCCGCAGTACTTTGATTCTCCACAACCTGTGCAAAAGTATCCATAAACCTTTCTCTGTCAACATGATCAATGGATCCCTCAATCTCTTTGTGCACACGGTCTGTGTCATGATAACCAAACATGTCAAAATAAGCGTCATTTACACGCACCACTTCAATATTTCCGTCGCTGTACTCATAAATTGCGGCTGCCTGCATCATGTTGGAGAAAATCATTTCCATCTGCATATTCGCCGTCCATATGGCATTCGTGTCGTTGGATGTTCTCCTTGTCTCATCATCTTCAAAGTATGGCTGTTCATACAACAGCTTTTCATATTCTTTTACCGGCATTGGTCTTGCAAAATAAAATCCCTGCACATATTCGCATCCGATGCTGTGCAGAAACGATACCTGCTCTTTGCGCTCCGCACCCTCAGCTACGACCGGCATGTTCAGCCACTTTGCCATGCGGACTACCGATGCCAGAATGTTTTCACTCCTGCCATCATCTCCGGAGCCATCCAGAAACTTCATATCAATTTTCAGGACGTCAACCGCAATATCTTTTAGTACATTCAGCGAGGAATAACCACTTCCAAAATCGTCCATCAAAATAGAAAAACCTTTTTTCTGAAGCTGTTCCATCATCTCTTTGATTGCTTTTGGGTTTCCTGTATATGCACTCTCTGTCAGTTCTAACTGCAGCCATTCCGGTGGAATATTGTATTTTTCTGTCAGTCCACAGATCACATCCACAATTTTTGGATTATAAAGACTTACACGCGAAATATTGACGGAAACCGGAAATATTTTTCTTCCCTCATCTCTCCATCCCGCAAGCAGCTGGCATGTCTTTTCCCAGACATACTGATCCAGCTTCAGGATAAAACCGTTCCGCTCAAATACCGGGATAAATTCTCCCGGCGATATCATCCTGCCATCTGCTGTGATCCATCGCACCAAAACCTCTGCTCCTGCAATGGAATTTCGCTGAAGTTCATATTTGGGCTGCAAATACAGCACAAACTCTTCGTTCTTCAGCGCATTCTTCATATTGTTGATGATGTGCTGCTCCTTGATGATCTCCTCGCTCATCTCTTTTGTGTAAAAGAAATAGTTCTGGATATAATTTCCCTTACAGTTTTTGGATGCAAGATTTGCCTTGTCATACATCTCGTTGATGGAAAGATCACGGTTTTTCACAAGATATACCCCGAAGAAAGGCGTGATGTCAAAATCCAGAGGATATTTTTCCATCTGATTCGTGAATTTCTTCACAAAGTCTGTGATCTCTTTCTCATTATCATAAGAAAAGCATACCGCAAAAATATCTGCCTCAATTCTTCCATAAGTAATATAACGATATTCTTTTTCCACATTCTGCAGATAATCTGCCATATACTTTAATAAATTATCACCCTCATCCATTCCAAAAAAGGAATTGATCAGCTGGAATTTTTCAATATCGATCCTGATGAATGCAAAATCTTCCGTACCGAAAATATTCAGCATATTTCTCGTATTATAAAAGAACTTTGATTTGTTCAAAATGCCGGTGAGCACATCATACTCCGCACGGTACTTTAATTCATCATCCACTCTCATCTGACTGCGCTCGATCACATTCTTTACACGAAAACGCACGATCATCGGATCATAAGGTTTCCGCATAAAATCCCATGCTCCGTATTCCAGACACTTGCACTCGATCTCATCATTGATGCCTCTCAACATCGCGATCACAGGTATATTCTGATATCTTACATCTTTGTGAAAAATTTCTAAGAGTTCCAGTCCGCTCATGTCCGGCATGATCAGGTCAAGAATGATCACAGTTACCGCCTGATACTTCTCCTCTAAAACTGCTAATGCATTCTGTCCATTTTCTGCTTCAAGCACGATATAATTGTCATTTAAAATTTCCCGCAATGCAGTCCTGTTATGTCTTGCATCATCCACAACTAATATTGTATGTTTTCTTGTCATAAACCTTTGTGCCAGTCCTTCTCCATTTGTAGTGGTTTCAGCCACCTGTCAAAATCTTTTTTCTTCCGTACATACCATATACTTATATGATAACAGACTTATTTTTTCTTTTCAATACAAGAATTTTTATCTGTCATTCACTTAAAAATCCATGTAAGAGAGATACAGTTCCTCAAAATCATTTTCTTCTGCCAGATTGATAACGTCTGCCATGGTCTGGATTTTTTCAAGTTCTTCTTTTGAAATTCTGCCAAGTAAAACCTCTTTTGTCCCTGCAAGAACGGTATTTCCGACCGGGATCGTTTTCACCTCAAGTTCTTTTGGGATCAGTCCAATCCCTGCCGCCTTTGTGATATCTATCTTAGTTCCAAATCCACCTGCAAGATAACAGTCGTCCACTTCGTCAAACGCAATACCCGCTTTTTTTACTAAAATATCCACTCCTGCGCGGATCGCCGCTTTTGCCATCTGAAGTTCCCGGATGTCATTCTGTGTGAATTTTACTTTTTCTGCCAGCTCATATCCGGTGTCAAAATAAAGATCCGAATATGTTCCATGTTCATCGATCATCTGATGTTTCCGGAGTTCATACACCAGATCGATCATACCTGTTCCGCAGATTCCGATCGCCTGCTGTTTCTTATTTTCTCCATCTGTTTCACCGATCACCTGAAATCCGGCTTTTCCTGTCTCCTCCATGAAAACATGGGAGATCACTCCCGGAATGCTCGCCATGCCACAGGAAATATTTCCGCCTTCAAACGCCGGTCCTGCAGACGTGGACGTCACATACATATGACGGCAATTTCCAAGCACCATCTCCCCATTCGTTCCTATATCCAGCAGCAAATGATATCCTTCGGATCTGTGCATATTCATTTTTGCAATGCCAGCCATGATATCAGCCCCTACAAACGCTGAGATCCCAGGCAAAATCACAACTTTTGTATCCAATTCTTTCATTCCAAGAAAATCCGCAGCACTGCCTTCCATCCATGAAAGGTCAACTGGCAGAAAAGGCGCCACACCCAGCGTCTCACATGAAAATCCGCGAAGCAGATGACACATCGTTGTGTTTCCTGCGATCACGATCCTTTGTATCTGTGCCACATGGATTCCCTCTTTTTCTGCAAGTTCACCGACCAGCTTCTGTAAATCCTGCCGGATGCAGCGCTGCATCTCCCATTTTTTCCCATTGTTAGAGGCATCTATCCTTGAAATCACATCTGCACCGTAGGTTCTCTGATGATTGACCGATACTGCGGTCTGACAGTCCGCTTCGGTTTTCAGGTTCACTAACAAGGCTGCCAAAGTCGTGGTGCCGATGTCGATACAGATTCCATAAATTGCATTTTCTGTTTTCTCTGCCGTTCCTTCTGCTGTATTTTTCAGAATTTCTTCTGTTCTCTGATTCTCCCACTGCGAAAGGACTTCTATCGTTTCTTCCATTTCCGGAATTTCAACTTTGTATTCTTCCGTTGGATATGACTGGCATGCCAGACGATAGCCTTGCTCCAACTGCTTTTCCGATAAAAACTCTCTATCCTGCTTCGTCGGTTCTGTTGCTCCGCTTTTGTACCGCACAATACATTTTCCGCAGATTCCATTGCCATTGCATGGAGCACTGATGTATTCATTTTTTTCCTGTAACATTTCCAGAAGATTTTTCTGTTGTTTTGATCTGTCTATAATCATTTTTTCCTTTACCCTGAAAAATCAACAAATCAGCACAGCTTCCTCGATGGAAACAGTGCTGATTTTTGTATTTTATAGTTTTTCAACTACGACTTTGCAACGTTTTTTACAGAATGCAATTCCGTATGCAAGAAGATCGTTTCGTCCATCCTCACGGAGTTCTGCGTCATATCTGTGATTCTTAATCTGCTCCATAGCTCGTTCACACGCCTTGTCAAGTTCATTCATGGAATGTGCGTATTTCAGTTCTATCACGATTCCAACATCTGGATTCTTAGGCTTAAGCAAAATATCTGCATATCCATCACCAGATTCTCTATTCGATTTAACCGCCCAGCCCGAATAATTTTTTAAAATACCGATCAGAATACCATGATAAAAAATCTCTTTTTCTTCGTTTCTTGCTTTCGTATCTAAAACGCTGATTGTTTCGCCAAGAAACATTGTAAGTTCCCGCTGGATGTCATCTGTCTTTCCTTCAAGAAAACCCCTGTTGATTTTTTCCGTAGATGCGTGGTCATTCGCAACTACCTGGTCAAACCAGTCACGGATTTGTAAAAGAAAGACTTCCCTGACTTCCTTGTTTGGAATGATCAATCTATACATCCCATTTTCTACATCACCATTTTTTGTGAGATATCCGGTTGTAAAAAGAACACTCCACAAATTATCAATGCTGTTATCAATCTCGTCGTAGGTCAGATCCAAACGGATTCTCTTTTCGACTGCCTCTCCCACAATCAATTGTTCGATTTCATCCTTTGTAGTTTTATCTGCCATGTCGATAAATCGTTTTACAAGATCATTTCCACTACTGTTAATCCAATATGCCTTTGGCTGCGATTTAGCCTCACTTACCAAATCGTCAACATAATTGATTACATCCCATGGGCAATAAATATCTGCATTACCAAAACGATAGCCATCATACCATTCCTTCACTTCTGTGAAATGTTTCTGCAGATTGTAGTCTTCCAGCAGTTTTTTTACTTCTTCATTCGTAAAGCCGAATTCTTCATCATATCGAACATCATCTGCCGAATAAACCTTAAAATTATTCAAGCCAGTAAAGATGCTCTCTTTGGAAACCCGAAGGCATCCTGTTAATACAGCAAACTGTAGAAAATCATTTGTTTTAAGTGCTTCACCGAACAATCCACGAATAAGTGCCACCATTTCTCTATAATAGCCATGCTGAAAGGCCTTATCAAGTGGAACATCATACTCGTCGATCAAAACAATCGTTTTCTGACCATAGTGTTGATATAAAAGTTCTGAAATTTTCTTAAGTGAGAATTTCAGCTTCGTTGCAAGAGTAGTTTCCTGTTCCCCTTGAAGTGAAATCAAATCACGATATATATTCTTTTCGTCATTGTCCAGTCTGCTACTGTTCAGCAAGAACTTAAATCGTCTCACCTCGCCAGCAATCAACTCACACAGGGCAGACCGTGCTTCTTCAAATGTTAGTCCATCTACACCTTTGAGAGACAGAAATATAACAGGATACTTTCCCATATATTCCTTACAAAGTTCTTCATTCTGCGAAATATAAAGGCCATCAAATAATGCTGTGTCTGTTCCAATCTCGAAAAAGCTCTTAAGCATACTCATATTTAAGGTTTTTCCAAATCGGCGTGGTCTGGTAAATAAATTCACTTTACTCCAATTTTCAAGAAGCTGCTCTACCAATTTTGTTTTATCCACATAATAAAAGTCTAACTTCCGAATTTCCTGAAAGTTCTCAAAACCGACTGGAAGCTTTTTTAATTCCTGCATATTTTACACACTCCTCCGAAGCTTTAGTCTTAGGATTGGGTTACATACAGCAAGGTAGACCTGTCCTAGTGTGGTTTAATTTTACCATTTAGTTTGACAAGTATCAAGCCGATAAGTCGTTGCTAAACAAAAATAACACCGATTTTCATATGTTAGTTTCTTTATGAACAAAAGCAAACGAGACATTTAAATGAATATTCAAAGAATCCGAGATTTGAGAGAAGATTCCGATTATACACAGGAATATATTGCAAAGCTTCTGAATGTAAACCAGCGCACTTATTCCAGATATGAAAATAGAGAACATGCAATTCCACTTACAATACTTTCTTTTCTTGCAGACAATCGAGTAGGAGGCGGTGCCTAACCGCCGTCCTCTCACACCACCGTGCGTACCGTTCGGTACACGGCGGTTTCA
>ERZ772831.1452-NODE-1452-length-22470-cov-7.084006_pt1 | contig 22470 bp, 15 predicted proteins | sample MGYA00580858_ERZ772831 | MGnify/ENA primary metagenome ERZ772831 (study PRJEB29015, sample SAMEA2737694) | human gut metagenome | biome: human gut; feature: human-associated habitat; material: faeces | place: China | collected 2012 ... | reverse complement strand
CGATCTTGCGCTGCTCTCAGGTCTGACCCGCCGCCAGCTCAGGGAGCTGGAGGAAAAGGAAAAGACACCCGCCCAGAAAACGGCGGAGGCGGTCATTATGGTGCTGCCGCTGCTCTGCGGCGGTATCGCGCTGCTCGAATATCTCCTCGTGCCGAACAACAGCCGCAACCGGAACCCGTGGAGCTATGTCTGGGTGCTCGGCGCGGCGCTGGTGGTGTATATCGTCTGCCTGCTCGCAGCGGTGATCGGAAAACAGCACGGGAAGAAAGACTTTTATGAGTCGCTGCACTATAGAGCGCCGCGCTATTCGGTGCTGCTGCTGTTCCTGACGCTGTACGATTATCTCACGCTGAAGACCGGCGTGTTGACGCAGCCGTTTGTGCCGTGCATGAACTATATCATCAATGCGTTTCTTGCCGATTACAAAATGCTGGCTGACTGTACGCTCAACACGCTCAAGCTGCTGTTTCTCGGCTACTTTATCGGTGTATCCCTCGGCCTTGTGACGGGCATTGCATGCGGCTATTCCAAGCGCATCCGCTACTGGATCGACCCAATCATCAAGTTTTTGGGGCCGATCCCCACATCCACGTGGATTCCGATCATCATGGTCATTGCTACCTCACTTTTCGGCGGTGCGGTGTTCATCATTGCACTCAGTTCCTGGTTCGCTGTGACGGTAGCCTCGCTCACCGGCATCGCCAATGTAGGCAAGGAGTATTTTGAAGCAGCGCGCACTCTCGGCGCGAACGACCGTCACTATCGAGGATGAGACAGTTCCCTTGGCGGACAGAGCAGTCCTCGGAGCATCCAGACGACCGCAGACCAGCGATGACTCCGATGCCTGGAATCTGGGCTTTGCCTTTTCCCTGACGAGTCTGGGAGCATGGCTTGTTCTTAAGCGAAAAGAACATTAAACAGGAACGGAACGACAGCCGATCTTAGCTGTAAAAGTATAAAAGGATCAGAATCTTGAAAAATTTTTCAAATTCTGGTCCTTTTTTCCATTTGGCGCAGTCTTCCTTATTAGGAGAGTAAAAAGAAGTAATAAAAACAGAAATACTGGTTTTGAGGGGAAACAGAAATGAAGTTAAAAAACGTAATACAGACCAAACTGGCAAAAACTCTGGTAGCGGCACTGATGATCGGCAGCATCTCCAACACCGGATTTACGGTACAGGCGGAAGAAGCAACGCAGAATGAGCAGAACGATGTTGTTGAAATGGCAAGTGTAAGCGGAAACGACAGCGTTGCTGTAAAAGAGAAAACCTATCCCACCATCAAAACGGTGATTTTTGCTGGAGGCACCATGGCAAAATATGTGGGAGGACAGGTAGCCAGCCCCAACGTATGGCCCCATAATTACAAGCCGGCAAACGGAGATTTTTCATTGTTTGCAGGTCATAAGATGACTTTGGATGATGCTGAAACCTTTAAATATCTTTCTGTGGATAATACAGGGGTAGATGCCGAAGGAAAGTTAACCGGAAGTAACGGGGCAAGCTGGCAGTGCGTTGGATTCGTAGCATTAGATGTAAACAAATATTCTGACTGCAAGCCCGCAGATTTGTTACACTATGTTTATTACGGTGGAGACAGCGAAGGCACTTCCTATTATAAAGAAAACTGCGGAAAAACCCTTGAGGATGTAAAACAGTATGTGAATGACAACAACGGTGTCTTGTATGGTGAAAATGTAACGGAAAGTTTTATGGATCAGTTGCTCACCACCGGTCGGTCCTTCAGTGGAGTCACCATTGCCACGGTATGGTATGTGACCACACCCACAGAGACCTGGATCAATTATGACGGATACGATTACAGGATTCCCGGGGTGTCCGCAGTAGATTATTATGAATATCCCACGGGAACGGTAACTTTTGAACAGAATGAGAACGGCGCAGTGTTCCATTATATTTCCGAAGGTATTACCATTACTACAACTCCGGAACTGGAACAGCATTGGGAAAGCGGCACCGGCAGGGTGACCTATGATGCAACGATCACCATTACGATCCACAGCAATGCCCCGGACAAGGTAAGAATCAATCTGTCCGATGCCATCGGTTATCTGAACGGTACCGTGGCAGGAGGAAATGCGGCAGAGCCCGGAGATACCCTGTACTACAACATAAAGCTGGTAAATGAGAGCAATAAGGAGTATCAGTATGATCCTGCAAAGGCCACGATCGGTACGATCCCGGCGGCGCCTAAGGCAGGAGAGAAAGTAACGGTTCTGTCCAGTGGTTTTGAAGGTTATGAGATCGGTGAAGTGGGAGCGTTCTGTACATTGCCCCGCCGTATTTTAAATGCTCCGTTACGGGATCTCGGAATCACCGCAGGCAAGGTTACGGATGCGATTGTCGGAGAGGCTCTTTTGAAAAAAGGATATGGCAGCGAAGAAATGAAGCCGGAAGAGGTTACGCAGAGCTGCCTGGCACAGTATTACTTAGACTGGTTCAACAATACTTCCAGAGAAGAAGGAAATAAGGTCTACGGCTTTTCAGAACTTACGGCAGAGGAACTGGCAATCCTCACCAACGGAACCGCCGATACCACAGTAGCGGAGAGCTGTTCTGCAGTAGCAAATGCTTTATATTACACGACATATCATAATGTATATACTTTTGACGGTGAAGGTCTGTATGACCGGATGCTGAAAAACGGACAGGAAGGTTCCTATGCAGATACTCTGGTATCCGACCTGTTAAAGGACGGAGAAGTGAAGATCACCACTAACCTTAACGGTGTGTTGGCCAACAACGGCTATCAGATGACCAGATACGGCTTCGGAATGCAGTTTGAATTGTCCAGAGAGCCGGAGGTTACTCCGCCCGTGACTACCAGCCCGGAACCTACTCCCAGTGCTACTCCGGAGCCTACGCCGACAGGCACACCGGATACCACACCCACTACTCCGACCACTACTCCGACCGCACCCCCGGATACTCCGGACGATTCGGATGATTCCGATACCCCGGATACTCCCGGTACACCGTCTGAGCCGGCAACCCCGGTAACACCTCAGGTGCTTGGTGTAAGACGTCAGCGGGTTGTAAGCATTACCGATGATCCTACACCATTGGCGGACAGAGCAGTCCTGGGAGCTTCCAGAAGACCCAGGACCGGCGATGATTCCAATACATGGAATCTGGGCTTTGCCCTTTCCTTGACAGGGCTGGGAGCATGGCTTATTATTAAGAAGAAGCAATCATAACGAATAAACATATATTTACTATAAACAATCAAGGAAAGAAGAGGTAGAACAAATGAAAAAAAGATGGATGAGTCTTGTTCTGACAGTCATCATGGTGCTGAGCCTTGCAGGCTGCGGCAAGAGTACAGAATTATCCTCTGTAAGCCGTGATCCTGCCACGGATGACGGAACTGTCTGGTTCGATGAAGAGGCAGTGGCACTGGCGGGTTCTGTGAGAAAAGCCGGTATGAGTGAAGCTGAGCTGGCCCGTGCAGATGAACTTCGTGCCATGGCTATCGATGCGTTGGATATTGTAAACGCGAAGAGAGCAGAGAACGGCCTGGCAGCACTGAACTGGAGCAACGGTCTGGAGTCCTGCGCTATGGTAAGAGCACAGGAAGCAGCTTCCAAGTTCTCCCATACCAGACCCAACGGTAAGGACTGGTACACAGTGAACAGTGAACTGATGTGGGGCGAGAATCTGGCGAAGGGCTATGATTCCGCACAGAGTGTAGTAGATGCCTGGATGGCTTCTCCTACACACGCAGCGAATATCCTGGCAGGCGATTTTACCACCTGCAGCATTGCGGTCTATGAGACCAATGGCAAGTTGTATTTTGCCCAGGAGTTCGGCTATTAACAGGGTATTTCTTATCATGAGGGGATAGAGAGATAAATGACAGGAGAGAGTTGATATTCTTAACGGAATATTAACTCTCTTTTTGGGCTTCAAAAGATAGAAAATTTTCCTGAATCATGGTAAAATAAAATCGACATATAAAATTGAGTATCTCTGCAGAAGATCACTGTTCCAAATGAGGGAGATGAATGGAATATCCGGGCGCTGCCGGACAAGTGGTCACTTCACAGAGTACAGGAAAATAAAGCATATAATAAAAATGCAGCGCAGAAATGAGGACATATGAGTACAAAAGCATCACAGAAGGGCACAAAGGGGCAGACACCCGGCATGACGACGATCCGGGAACGTCTGCAGAAGGCAATCAGCAGGTTGGTAGTGTTCTCGATTATTCCGTTGGTCATCCTTACCGTGATCCTGAATCTGTCCAGTACCATGAGAACACTGGAAGGCGATATGCTGGTGGTGGCAGAGATCTCTGCAGACCGTATCAAAGAGGAACTACGGGTGACAACAACGATCGTATCCGAACTCGGATGCAGCTATCAGCTGTCTTCTCCGGTATTTACCCAGGAGCAGAAGCAACAGTATATCAACCAGCGTGTGGAAGCTTATGGAATGGTCAGAGGCAAGCTGATCGGCTCCAACGGTATCTGTGCTTATGACGGAACCGATTATAGTGACCGTGATTATTTTAAGAGATCCATGCAGGGAGAGGTCGTGGTATCGGATCCAGTGATCTCGAAGTCAGATGGCAGACTCAGCGTTATCATTTCCGCACCCGTATATGCAGACGGAGATAAGAATGGTGATATTGTCGGCGTGGTATTCGTTGTGCCGGATCCGGAGTTCTTAAATGATATTGCTGCGGCAGTCTCTGTCAGTAAGAATTCCGAGTGCTATCTGTTGGGAGAAACAGGTATCACCATTGCTCACTGTGATTCTGCGATTGCCCAGGAGCAGAAGAGCAACATTGAACTGTCTCAGACGGACAGATCTTTGCGGGGAATTGCAAAGGTAGAGCAGAAGATGATGACCGGAGCAACCGGATATGGCACTTATATGAAAGGCGGAACCCTCACAATACAGGCTTATGCACCAATAGAAGGAACCAATGGATGGAGCGTGGCAGTAAATGCACCACTGACAGATTTCCTTGGTTCTACCGTTGTATGTATTGTCATTGGTGTAGCAATAGGTGCTGCAGCTTTATGTTTCAGTGTGCGCAGGGCAAAAAAGATCGGTCAGGCGATCGGTGAACCGGTGGCAAAGTGTACCGAGAGATTACGTCTGTTGGCTGAGGGCGATCTGCATACTCCGGCACCAGTGATCCGGACACAGGATGAGACACAGATCCTGGCAGAGGCTACCGCCGCATTATCCGGTAACCTGCAGAAAGTGATTGGCGATGCGGATTATCTGTTGGGAGAGATGTCACAGGGCAATTTTGCACTGACTACAGGTTGCGCAGAAGCCTATGTGGGAGACTTTCAGGGACTGTTGGAATCTATCCGTAAGCTGAACCATAAGCTCAGTGAGACACTTAATGAGATCAAGACGGCAGTGGGACAGGTATCTCTGGGGGCAAACCAGATGGCAGATGCTGCCCAGGGACTTGCGGAAGGTGCTACCGACCAGGCCGGTTCCGTAGAGGAACTGCAGGCTACCATCACGAATGTAACCGAGATCGTGGAGAAGAATGCCAAGGCACTGGGAGGTTCTTACCAGAAGGCTATGGATTACCAGCAGCAGGCGAAGGACAGCGGAGAGGAAATGAAGGGTCTGACAGATGCCATGCAGCGTATCAACGATACTTCCAGGCAGATCAGCGATATTATTGGTGAGATTGAGGATATCGCATCCCAGACGAATCTGTTGTCCCTGAATGCAGCCATTGAGGCAGCCAGAGCAGGAGAGGCCGGAAGAGGCTTTGCAGTGGTTGCGGATCAGATCCGTAAGCTGGCAGATGACAGTGCACAGTCTGCGGTACATACCAGAGAATTGATTGAGACTTCCCTGCAGGAGATTGAGCATGGCAACCAGATCACGGACAAGACAGCCGAAGCATTGCAGAAGGTCGTGGAAGGCATTGAGGATCTGGCCAACGAGTCCAAGAAAGCCATGGAAGAATCCAAGGCACAGGCAGATGCCATGATGCAGATCGAACAGGGCATTGAACAGATATCCACAGTGGTGCAGAACAACTCTGCGACCGCAGAAGAAACTTCTGCCACCAGTGAGGAATTGTCTGCGCAGGCCACCAACATGAACGAGCTGACCGCAGCATTCCAGTTAAGAGATCAAAATGTATGATGATTCGGTGTAATGAATTCTGAAGATATGACATACAATGCTTAATAGAAACAAGCATTGGAGGCAGCCGTGTTCGAAAAACAGAATATACAGGAAACCGTAAATGAACTGAAAAGTGACGCAGTGAAGGGCCTTACCGATGGTGAGGCCTTTCGTCGTTTACAGCAAAATGGCAGAAATGAAATGAAAGCTGCCAGAAAAAAGACGAAAATACAGCTTTTTCTGGAGCAGTTAAAGGACCCGCTGATCTACATATTATTGATCGCAGCTGTGGTATCCGTCTTTCTGGGGGAGCTCAGTGATGCCGTGATCATCGGCACTGTGGTAGTGGTCAATGCCCTGGTGGGCATGCTGCAGGAGGGAAAAGCCCGAAAGGCACTGGAAGCGTTGAAAAAGCTGACCAGTCCACAGACCATTGTGATCAGGGAAGGTATCCGTCAGGAGATTCCGGCGGCGGAACTGGTGACGGGCGATCTGGTAGACCTGGAGGCAGGGGCACAGGTACCTGCGGATATACGGCTGACCAGAAGCTCCAATCTGCAGGTAGAGGAATCCGCCCTGACCGGAGAATCGGTACCTGTGGAAAAAGATGCGCTGTTTCTGGCAGACTGCAGACACGAGATTCCATTGGCTGAACGGGTCAATATGGTATATATGTCTACTGTGGTGACCCATGGCCACGGAGAAGGAATCGTGACTGCTACGGGCATGGCCACGGAGATCGGCAGGATCGCCTCCATGATCACAGATGCGGAAGAGGAAATGACACCGTTACAGAAACGTCTGGGGGATATGGGAAAGCTTCTGAGTATTTTATCGCTGGGAGTATGTGCGGCATTGTTTCTGCTGGCGGTATTTCAACACAGAAATATTCCGGAAATGCTGCTGGTGGCGATTTCCCTGGCGGTGGCTGCGGTGCCGGAAGGTCTGCCGGCAGTGGTGACGATCTGTCTGGCATTGTCAGTGACCAGAATGGTCAAAGTACATACGATCATCCGCAGACTGCCTTCCGTTGAGACTCTGGGAGCGGTCAGCGTGGTCTGCTCGGATAAGACCGGCACACTGACCCAGAACCGGCTCACGGTGGAAAAATGCTGGTGGTATGATGTGCTGGAGGATGCTGCCGGCAGCAATGGCAGGGGAGAATCCCGATGCGTACAGGAGATGCTCCGGGGAATGCTGTTGTGCAACGATGCTTCCCTGCAGGGAGAGCAACGGATCGGAGATCCAACGGAACTGGCGCTCTTAGACTTCGGAGAGAAGATGGGGATGCATAGAGAACGTCTGGAGAAGCAGTACCCCCGCTATGATGAAAAGCCTTTCGATTCGGACCGGAAGATGATGACGACCTATCACAGAATCCCGAAAAACGGAGGGCATAAGGGAAGCATTGCCTATACGAAGGGGGCACCGGATGTGATCGTACAGCACTGCACTCATATTTTACAGGACGGAAGAAGTGTGCCAATGACAGCCGGACAGAGAAAAAGGATCAGTGAGGTTGTAGAACTCATGAATTCCCTGGCGCTTCGGACACTGGCGGCAGCACAGAGCGGAAACACTCCCGGGTGTGGGGAAGAAGGTATGACATTCCTGGGAATCGTGGGGATGCGTGATCCTGCCAGACCGGAGGCGGAGGAAGCGGTGGAGATTTTCCGCCGTGCAGGTGTATCTACAGTAATGATCACCGGGGATCATGTGGATACCGCCTATGCCATTGCCAGACAGCTGGGGATTGCAGGGCATCGCAGTCAGTGTATTACAGGGGAAGAACTGAATCATCTGGATGATGCTTCTTTTGCTGGGAGGATCAGGAATATCAGGGTTTATGCCAGAGTGACTCCGGCCCAGAAGGTACGGATCGTGAAGGGGCTGCAGCAGAATGGGGAGATTGTGGCCATGACAGGGGATGGTGTGAACGATGCTCCTTCTCTGAAAGCAGCAGATATCGGTGTAGCCATGGGAACCGGCGTGGATGTGGCTAAACAGGCGGCGGACATGATATTGACGGATGATAATTTTGCAACGATTGAAAAGGCAATCGAGGAAGGCAGAGGCGTCTATGAAAACATCCGCAAGTCGGTGATATTTTTACTGTCCTCCAATCTCGGGGAACTGATGACCATGTTCGTAGCAGTGGCTCTGGGGCTGGCTTCCCCTCTAAAATCCAGTCATATACTGTGGATCAATCTGATCACGGATTCCCTTCCGGCGTTGGCACTGGGAGTGGATAAAAATGACGGAAAAAGCCTGATGCGCTGTCCTCCAAGAAAAGCAGCGGAGAGTCTGTTCGCCCGGGGCGGAATGGCCTGTACCTTACTCTATGGAGCGCTGATCACCGGTATCGGTCTGGCGGCATTTCTGGTATTGCCCTGTGGGATCATGGCAGGCAGGGGAGAACTGTCCTGGAATCTGTCTGACTGGGTGGAGGGACTTCGTGAATTACTGTCCCGGGAAAAAATACTTGCCCGATCCCAGACCTATGCTTTTACAGTACTGGGAATGTGCCAGCTGTATCATGCAGTAGGAATGCGGGATATGCAGAAGTCCGTATTTGCCATGAGACCCTGGGATAATCCGCTGATGGTGTTGGCCTGTGTTATTGGATTTGCGCTGCAGTTTGCGGTAACAGAAGTACCGTTTCTCATCGGAGCGTTCGGAACCTCCCATCTGTCCGGACAGGAATGGCTGCTATTGAATGTATTGGCAGCATTTCCACTGCTGGCTCATGAGCTGGTAGTGATGTTACGGAAGTGAGTACGCTTATCCGGGCTTACCGACGATTCAGAACGATAATTCGCCCTATAACTTCAGGCAGATATTCCTGCGTATGCAAGCATCTGCCGAATACCCTGCCTGAAGCTACATGGCTCTGGATAGTCGTAATATTCAGAACCCCATTCGCAAAATCGCATCTCCGATGCTTTCCTTTTGCTCATGTGGTTACTTCGCCACATAAATATAGCCAGAGGATCTTACGAATGCAAGCATTCGACGTTCCTCCGGTTATATTTACGTGGCTCTGAATATTTACAAAAAGTTAACATTTTCCTTGTATGGAGTTTATAGTCAATAGTTACAATAAAATTGACAAATAACTTTCATGGGAGGGCAATGTGATGAAAATTATCAGAAAAACAGCGATTGTTATGCTTCTCTGCCTCTATTTTCTGACATATGGTGTATTGCCGCAGGTACAGGCCGCAGGTAAAGACGCTCCTGTGATCGTGGTAGCGCATCGGGCGGGGGCAAAAGTAGCTCCGGAGAACACGGTGGCGGCCCTGGAACAGGCCATCCGGGATGGAGTGCCTATTGCAGAGATTGATGTGCAGCAGTTGTCGGACGGAACCCTGATCGTTATGCATGACAGTAATTTTAAACGGACCACAGGAGAGGATATCTGCGTATGGGATGTGGAGGCAGATGCTCTCAAAACCCTGGAAGTGGGCAGCGGTTTTTCAGCAGCATACCGGGGAGAACAGATCCCGACACTGGAAGAAATGCTTGCCTGTGCCAGAGGCAGGATCACTCTGATGATCGAACTGAAATATACCGGACAGGAGGATGCACTGGAGGAAAGCGTGCTGACTCTGCTGCAGGACTATGATATGGTGGATGAGTGTATTATAGGCTCCATGAACAAGGGAATCCTGCAGAAAATGAAGGAGCTGGAACCGGGGATTTCAACAGTTTTTATTGCCCATGATCTGGAAGAAGAGGATTATGAGCTGGACTATGCCGACAGCTATAGCATCGAGGGGAGAAATCTTACGGTGGATATGGTAGATGCCATTCATTACTGCGGAAAGTCGGTATACGGGTGGACAGCCAATACTTCCGGTGCCATGCTTTGGATCGTAAACTGTGGGGCGGACGGTGTGATCACGGATGATGTGAGATTATTACAGACATTTTTGAGAGAACAGGCTTGCCGTAAAGCGTTTGCAAGTGTATACTGATTAGTTATAATAAGGGGAAGAATACGGAAGCAGGTTGGTGTATATGAGTAAACTATGGGAATTTTTCGAGAATCTGGGTGAATATGTATATGTGGCAGATGCAGAGACTCATGAATTGATATATATGAACAAGAAGACTCTGAAGAGCTATGGATTTCAAAGTCTTGAAGAGATCATCGGGTTAAAGTGTTATGAGATATTGCAGGGAAATTCTCTGCCCTGTGGAATGTGTAATAATGAACAGTTAAAGCCGGGTTTTTTTAAGGAATGGGAATATTACAATCCGCTGCTGCGAAGAGAACTTCATATCAAGGACACACTGGTAGAAGAAGACGGGAGAAAATACCGTATGGAAATCGCCATAGATTGCGGCAATCTGAATGAGAGAGGGCACAAATCCGAAGATTACCGTAATATGGAGGCTGCGTTGAATGAAGCCATCCGTGTGGCACAGCGGCAGGAGAGCATGGATCAGACACTGCAGGTGCTGCTGGAATTTGTCGGAAAGAATCTGGAAGCGGGACGGGCCTATATTTTTGAAAAGGATGACCACGATCATGACCACAATACATACGAATGGGTAGCCAAGGGAGTCTTACCGGAAAAGGATACCCTTCAGGATCTACCGCCGGAGATCTTCGCGGAATGGTATCGGAAGTTTGATGAGAATCAGAGTATTGTCACAGAGAATCTGGAAGAAATGAAAGATGTGGATCCGAAGATGTATGAAGTTCTGGTAAGACAGAATATTCATTCCCTGGTGGTGGTTCCGCTTTATGATGATGGGAAAGTAATCGGCTTCTACGGAGTAGACAATCCTTCGACCAGATATTTTGAATTTGTGTCGGAGATGCTGCAGATCATGGGACACTTTATCGTATCGTCCCTGAAGCAGAGAAATCTGGTACGGGAGCTGGAAGTGATGAGCTATTCGGATCCGCTGACGACATTGGGGAACCGTTATGCTATGAAGAGGTACATTGAGCAGGTGGATCATACCGAGCCCATCGGTGTGGTATACTGTGATATTACAGGATTAAAACGGATCAATGACAGTGAAGGCCATTCCACCGGAGACCGCCTGATCTGCAGGTGCTGTGACTGCCTGAAACGTGTATTTGAGGGAAATGGAATGTTCCGTATCGGCGGAGATGAACTGGTGGTTCTGTGCACCGGAATTTCTGAAAAGGAATTCTATCAAAAGGTGGAGGAATTAAAAACAGAGCTGGCAGCTCATGATGTCTCCATGGCAGTAGGAGCAGCGGTGAACACTCTGGAAGCCGTGGGAAAGGATCATTTACTGACGGAGTCCGAGAGACGGATGTATCAGGACAAGGCAGAATACTATCGCAGTACAGGGCTGGACCGCAGAAAGATCTGAGAATGGAAATCCCCAAAGCTATTTTGAAAGTTTATATGTTGAGAATTTCTATCAGGCAGTTCCCTTGACGGGAACTGCTTTTTTCTATATTATTTATATAGGTTAGCTACAACTAACTCAATGACTTTTGGATGGCAGGAGGTGAAGCGCTGATTGAGTCAGGAAACGTGGGAGATCCTGTGTGAAATGGAAGCAGACGATGTGGAACTACAGTTGGCTTTGCAGTGTGCACCGCTGATCACGGGACTTAAGATTTCCAATCTGCTGACGATTTCCCCGGAAGGCTTTACACAGGTGGGAAGGATCGTTGAAGGCAGTGTGCTTTCCCTGTATCCCTTGTTGGAGACAGAGGAGAAAATGGTAATACTGTTGTATCGGGAAGACCGGCTGGAAAAGTATCTGAAAATGCCGCAGGTAAAGAAACTGCTGCGGGAGGCAGGGTACGAATCCGATCGACTGGAGGATATTTTGCCGGTATTTTGCGATCGTTATGAAACCTATACAGAGAGAGGGAGGCCGTTCCCCCACGAACTGGGATTGCTGTTAGGATATCCCCCGGAGGATGTGGAAGGATTTATCAGACATCAGGGGAAGAACAGCCTCTGCACCGGTTATTGGAAAGTATATGCGGATAAAGAAGGAAAACAGAGACTTTTTGAAAAATATGAATATGCCAGGGAAAATTTGATCCAGCTGTTGCATTATGGATTAAAGATGACAGAAATCATAGATATCTGCGGATGTACCGCAGCATAGAAACAGGCACGGAAAGGTGCGGAAGGGAAGGAAAAATAAATGGATAAGATTTATGTAGTATTCTGGACACAGGGTGGTAACACCCAGGCTATGGCAGAGGCCATCGGAGAGGGTATCCGGGAAGCCGGGAAAGAAGCGGAGGTAGTATTTGTGACCGGCGCCAACCTTGACGAACTAAAGGCTGCTCCCAAGTTTGCACTGGGCTGTCCCGCAATGGGAGCGGAAGTCCTGGAGGAATCCGAGATGGAGCCTTTTGTATGTGATGTGGAAGGCTTTGCTTCCGGCAAAAAGATCGCACTGTTCGGCTCCTATGGCTGGGGAGACGGTGAGTGGATGAGAGACTGGAGCACCCGTATGGAAGCAGCAGGAGCTACTGTGTTGAACGGTGAGGGCCTGATCTGCCATGAGACACCGGACGAGGATGGCCTGTCAGAGTGCAGAGAACTTGGCAAACAGCTGGCAAACGCATAAGGTATCTGAAAGCAAATAAGACAACATAACAAAAAGATTCATTCCCCGGGTGGAGAGTGAATCTTTTTGCTATATGTATGTGCTATGCTTTTTTGCTGCCACTTAAATAATAGCGTTCCTGTGCCACGGTCTCGGGAACCGGAATATTACCGTTTTGCAGCTTTCGGGTCAGAACATCCAGATGATGTAAGCCTTGGGCTATCTTGATCTTACGGCGATCCAGAAGATCGGCATACAACGGGTTCTGAGCCAGCGTATTGCAAATATCCTCCGGGAACGGGCAGTAGGTGAACATGATCTGACGGGCTACTTTGTTCAGTCTCGGGGATCCGGCACCTTCGAAGAGCACCCAGATCATATAATCCCTTACGAACATTTCCTTGAAACTGTTCTTGGCACGCTGCAGGCTGGATTTTACCTTTTCCTTGGCCTCTGTACTCAGATCATGGTTCTTGCGGTAGAACTGGATATAATCGAAATATTCACTGGTCAGGGAACTGATGGAGACATCGTTCCAGCGGTTACCCTGGACTCTCTTGCACAGCTCCCAACGGAATTCACCGGTCAGGTGGGTGAAGGTCGTCTTCAGATCCTCCAGATGGAAAATGGAGAAGACCATACGACCGGGGCTGTTACGGCGCTTGCCCTCAATTTCCTGCCACATGACACCGCGGATACCGACGTTGGGCATCAGGATGATGTCCGGCAGATATTCCAGATGAATTGTCTCCTTACCCATGACATCTATGTGCTCCATATCCAGACTTTCTCTATAGAATGCCGTGTAATCTACCCGGCGGATCTCCTCGAGAATCTGGGAGACACGGGAAACGGTGACATAGGAGCTTTCCAGATCCTTCAGCACATCATCTGCGCAGAACAGCGGACAGAAAGTAGTGATCCGTCCGAAGGTGATCTTGTTGACCTGAGGGAACATATTCCGGAGCTCGTAATTGACCTTGGCCATGGGATTGTTCTCCAATGCCTTGAGCTCTGCATCCGTAATATTGCCACCGACCTTTTGTTTGTGAATATAATCGGAATAATCCTGGTCAAATTCGTTCCGGCTGGGAGATTTCTTCCCGCGGAAGATGGCCATCAGCCAGTCATAAAAGGTATAGACACCGATATCGCTGTGATCCGACATGGCTTCTGCCATGCGGTACAGGGTGACTGCATTTTTCAGACCGGCCAGCTCCTCATCCACATAACCGAAATACAGAAACATTTTGACCGGCATGGGAATGTTCGGCTGTTCCAGCGTCTGGGTGAACAGGAGGGAGTAGAGCAGATAAAATTCTTCGGTCAGCTGTCTGCGTAAAAGAGCGACATCCTGATCCTGGGAAGCCCGGTCGGACAGCAGCTTGTAAGCGTGGACATGCTGACGGAAGCTGGTCACGGTATCCAGATCCGAACCGGCGTAATCCAGAATAGTGTTCAGCGATCCGGCAAGCTTGCCAAGGATCTCGGAATCTCCGGAAGAACCTGCCTCAGCGGAATCCTTGGATTCCATGAGATTCAGGCTGCTCTGGAAGGTCTGGGATCTGGAGGCAAACAGTTCCTGATCGATGAAGGACAGATCGCCGGCCTTAGAAAGCATACGATGAATGCGGTCGTAGACCGCCTTGCTGTCTTCATTATCCTGTCCCAGTTTATAGAACAAAGAAGTATAAAAATCAAAAAGATCGTTGCCGGATTCCCGGAAATAGAAGGAACCGACCTGCTGCAGATAGTGGAACTGTTCCTCCAGGCTCTGGTAAGTACGGCGGAAGTCCAGACTTCCCTTACGCAGCATACCAATGGACAGATCCGACTCCTGTACCAGGATCCGGTAATTGTCCGAAGCCAGGATCCTGCTTAAGCCCATGTAATAGCCGTTCAGCCAGATGTCCGGTGAATCATCCCCAAGAAAAGCATTCAGCTCATCGAAATGTTCCAGGGATCTCGCTTGCAGACGGTAACGGCTACACAGTGTATTGTAGGTGGCAATATCATCTGTCAGAGTACGATACAGCTCACTGCAGTTCAATTCCGAAATGGAACTGCGGTTCAGCAGAATATTGATCTGACGGAAACAGGACAGACAGAACAGACGTGCTACGTCCGGGTGCTTCTGTAGAATATCATTCAGGGAATCCAGACTGGTCAGGGGATACGTCAGGATCGTTGTATCCTCCAACGTGGTATAGCCCAGCAGATGGATTTCGGAGCAGATCTCACAGATACTGATCACGTCTCCCTTTCCCAGAGTATAAGAGCCGCCGGGATATGATACATCTACTTTACCGTTGGTAATCAGATGCAATGCAGTCATGGGCTGCCCATAGCTATATATAGTTTTCCCCTTCTCCAATACGATTCCAGCCATTCCAATACCTCGTCTTATCATACAAATATTTAATACACATTATACACCATAATACCAACAATTTTCTACTGTACTTTTGATAGAAATGTGATAAAATAAAACTACATATGTGTCACTTTTACATTGACAGACGAAAAAAGCGATGTTTTCGGTAGAAAACGGTACATGGAAAGGTATATTGGGGTTATGGAACAGAGCAGTGAATACAGAGAGCAGTTGCTGGAATCATATAAGCAGGCAGTGAGGCCGTTACTTCCCTACCTGCCCTGGCTGGAGCAGAGCGCCGGCAAGAGAGCCAGCTCTATCTACAGCGGACAGGATATCGGAGTGAATTCCGTGTCTTTTCCGGTATATGACGGGACTCTCCTGAATTTCGTCAGGGAAGCGACGAAAAGTCCCCTGATGGATCGCAACTATGCCTATGTATACACAAGACACCGGATCCGCACTCATCAGGAGGAGCGGGATATTATTCAGAAAGCAGGATGGAAGGAATGGGATATCCTCAGAGGAATCCTGTCAAAATATGTCTTAGGCGGCAGAACAAAGGGAAATCTGTGGAGCGAGGCGGTATCGGAGCGGATCTTTTATCTGGTACTGAAACAGATGCAGGAGATCATTGAATTCTGGGATAAGACACCGGCGAACGGAAAGCTTTGAGTGGGGAAAGGCAGGATAGATCCATGGGAGAAAAATCAGTACAGAAAAAGCGATATATCGTAGAGAAAGCCAGAGAAGTATTTGTGGAGAAGGGCTTCAAAAAAGTAACGATGAAGGATATTGTAGAGGCCTGCGACATCAGCCGTGGCGGACTCTATTTATATTTTGAGAATACCAGTCAGATCTTCATGGAAGTGTTGCGCATGGAGAGTGAGGAGGCGGATGACGTATTTTCCGACAGTATTACGGAGGATGCTACCGCAGCGGATATCCTGCTTCTGTTTTTAAAGGAGCAGAAGAAAGAGCTTCTGCGCAAGAAGAATACACTGACGCAGGCTACCTATGAATTCTATTTTGAAAACGAACTGCCCAAGAGAGACAATATTTTAAAAAAGCAGTTTGATTCCGCAGTGAAGATCATTGAAAAACTGATCGAGGCAGGTGTGGATAACGGAGAGTTTATCTGCGAGGACTGTGAGGGAACTGCGAGAAATATTATGTTTGTGCTGGAAGGACTGAAGATTTCGGCCCAGACCATCGGCGTGACGGCGGAAGCGGTGGATCGTGAGATCCTGTATCTGTTGCGCGGATTGGGTGTAGAAGATTAATATGACAACGGGTGATGATGCTTCAGGGAAAGTTTCCTGAAGCATTTTCTGTGTAGAAAAGCTGCAAAGAGATAAAGAGAGGGAAAAGGTAAGTATGACAGAAACGATCATCAGCATGGAACTTCCGGCGGGAGGACATCTGGCAATCCGCAGGAACCGGATCCGTCCGGAGGGAGAAGAACGGAATTTATCCAGAATCAGTCTGGTGTCCGGCATCCACGGGGATGAACTGGAGGGACAGTACATCTGTTATGAGACGGCGCGAAGAGTAAAAGAGCATCCGGAGTATTTGAAAGGAATCGTAGATATCTATCCGGCATTGAATCCGCTGGGAATCGACATGGCCAGCCGGACGGTGCCGAGACTGGATATGGATATGAACCGTATGTTTCCGGGAGACGCATCGGGGGATATGATGGAGCGGATCACGGCAACTGTGGTGGATTCCCTGATCGGATCCGATATTTGTATCGATCTGCACGCCAGTGATATTTTTGTGCGTGAGATCCCACAGGTACGACTCAGTGAAGATTTTGCGGAGGCACTGCTTCCCTATGCGAAAATGACCAATGCCGACATGATCTGGATGAATGCCACTGCCACGGTGCATGAATCGACGCTGGCCCATTCCATGAATCTGCTGGGAGTTCCCACACTGGTGCTGGAGATGGGACAGGGGCATGACATCCACAGATCCTTCGGTAATCAGATCGTGGACGGTATTTTCCACATCATGAGTGAAATGGGGATCTGGACAGGCCCGGAGCCAAAGGTGCAGGAGCCTGCGATATCCAGTGACGGTGAGGTGGAGTTTATCCGCAGCAAGTCAGACGGTGTGTTCCTGCCGCTGATCGAGCACAACCACTATGTGAAAAAAGGAGATCTGATCGGGAAAGTGGTGGATCCATTTGAAGGGACGGTGAAGCAGCAGATCCGTACCGCAAAAGGCGGGCTGTTGTTTACCCTGAGAGCTTATCCGGTGGTCTATGAAGGAGATCTGCTGGCGCGGATCCTGACGGAGTGAAAAGATTATGTTTGAGAGAGATATTTATACCATACATTCGACCTACAGAGAAGATATGCGCATCAAGGGCTTTCAGTTCGGCAAGGGCGAGAAGTCTGCCTGCATCGTGGGCGCAGCCAGAGGTAATGAGATCCAGCAGATGTATATCTGTTCCCAACTGGTGAAGACACTGCGGGAACTGGAAAACAACGGCTGTATCAGTGCCGGCAAACAGATTCTGGTGATTCCTACCATCAATGCCTATTCCGTGAATATCAGCCGCCGCTTTTTCGGTGTCAAGGAAGCGGATATCAATCGGAGTTTTCCGGGAAATGATTACGGGGAGCCGGCGGACCGTCTGACCAATGCGTTGCTTACGGAGATCCGGGATTACGTTTATGGGATCCAGTTTACGTCCTTTTACAGACCGGGAGAATTCGTGCCCCATGTGCGTATGATGGAGACAGGCTATCAGAATACGTCGTTGGCGAATCTGTTCGGACTTCCTTATGTGGTGGTGCGCAAGCCGGTACCCATCGATACCAAGACACTGAATTATAACTGGCAGGATGAGATGACGGCCGCCTTTTCGGTATACACGAATCAGAATACCCAGATCGATGAGGTGAGTGCAAGACAGGCGGTGGCAGCGGTCTTACGTTTCCTGAAACGTATGGGGCTGATCCGGTACGAGAGTCATTCCGGCTATATCAGTCATGTTATATATGAAAAGGATCTGAGTGATGTACCTGCGAACCGGGCGGGAATTTTCCGGGGAAAAGTACATGCGGGAGACGATGTGCGCTATGGAAATGAGATGGCAGAAATTATAGACCCTTACGATGGAACGGTGAGGGAGAAGATTCTGGCCCCCACGGACGGCATCGTATTTTTCGCCCACACGGAGGCCCTGATCTGCGAGAAGGACATCGCTTACCGGCTGATCCACAGACTGCATGAATGACGAACCGTTCAAAAAGGCAGGTAAAATCTATCTAAATTTGTTGTTTTCTGCTATTGTGGGAAAATATAGTATGTTGTATGATACTATTCAGAACCATGTAAATATAATCATATGTACGTCAAAGGCTCGCATTGTAAGGGCATCTGATGATATTTATATGGTGAGATAACCACATGAGCAAAAAGTAAGCATCGCAAGATGTGGTTTTGCGAATGGGGTTCTGAATAGTGTCGCATAGTATAAAATTTCGGAGGAGAGACATGAGCAACGTAAGACGTATCTATGTAGAGAAAAAGGAACCTTATGCCGTCAAGGCAAAAGAGCTGCACGACGAACTGAAAAATTATCTGGGTATCGATGTGGCAAAGGTTCGTGAGTTTATCCGCTATGATGTGGAGAATATTTCGGATGAGGTGTTTGCAAGAGCCTGCAAGACTGTATTTTCCGAGCCTCCCGTAGATGATCTGTATGAAGAGACCATCGAGATTCCTGCGGATGCAAAAGTATTTTCCGTAGAGTTCCTTCCCGGACAGTTCGATCAGAGAGCGGATTCCGCAGTGCAGTGTGTGAAGTTCTTAAAAGAGGACGAAGAACCTGTGATCCGTACCGCTGTGACTTATATGATCGAAGGACAGGTGTCCGACGAAGAATTTTCCAAGATCAAATCTTACTGTATCAACCCTGTAGATTCCAGAGAGACCGGCATGGAGAAGCCGGATACTCTGATCACGGTGTATGATGATCCCGCTGATGTTGCTGTTTTTGACGGCTTCAGAGATATGGACGAGAGCAGTTTAAAAGCTCTGTATGAATCTCTGGGACTTGCCATGACCTTCAAAGATTTCCTGCATATCCAGAAATATTTCCATGATGATGAGAAGAGAGATCCTTCTATGACGGAGATCCGTGTACTGGATACCTATTGGTCCGATCACTGCCGTCACACCACTTTTTCCACCGAGCTGACCGATGTGGAATTCGGTGAGGGTTATTATCGTTCTCCCTTAGAGACCACTTACCAGAGCTATCTGGATACCAGAGAAGAGATCTTCAAAGGCAGAGAGGACAAGTTCGTCTGCCTGATGGATCTGGCACTGATGGCCATGAGAAAGCTGAAAAAAGACGGCAAACTGGATGACATGGAAGAATCCGATGAGATCAATGCCTGCTCCGTAGTGGTTCCCGTGGAGATGGATTACGGTGACCATAGAGAGACTGAGGAGTGGCTGGTATTTTTCAAAAACGAGACCCACAACCATCCTACAGAGATCGAGCCTTTCGGTGGTGCTGCCACCTGTCTGGGCGGTGCCATCCGTGACCCCCTGTCCGGCCGTGGCTATGTATATCAGGCAATGCGTGTCACCGGTGCTGCGGATCCTACCGTTCCTGTATCCGAGACTTTGCACGGCAAGCTCTCCCAGAAGAAGCTGGTAAGAGGCGCAGCCAGTGGCTATTCCTCTTATGGTAACCAGATTGGTCTGGCTACCGGCTTTGTAAAAGAGATCTATCATCCTTCTTATGTGGCAAAGCGTATGGAGATCGGTGCCGTTATGGGCGCAGCTCCCCGCAGGAATGTTATCCGTGAGACCTCTGATCCCGGCGATATCATCATCCTGTTAGGCGGACGTACTGGACGTGACGGCTGCGGCGGTGCGACCGGATCCTCCAAGGTACATACCGATACTTCCATCGAGACCTGTGGTGCTGAGGTACAGAAGGGTAATGCACCGACCGAGCGTAAGATCCAGAGACTGTTCCGTCGTGAGGAAGTCAGCCGTCTGATCAAAAAATGTAACGACTTTGGTGCCGGCGGTGTCTCCGTTGCCATCGGTGAGCTGGCAGACGGTCTGACCGTAGATCTGGACAAGGTACCCAAGAAATATGCCGGACTGGATGGCACGGAACTGGCAATCTCCGAGTCTCAGGAGCGTATGGCAGTGGTAGTAGATCCTAAGGATGTAGATACTTTTCTGGGCTATGCAAAGGAAGAGAACCTGGAGGCTGTTCCCGTAGCAGTTGTTACTGAGGAACCCAGACTTGTACTGAACTGGAGAGGCAAGCCCATCGTGGATCTGAAGAGAGCTTTCCTGGATACCAACGGTGCCCATCAGGAGACCAAAGTAAAAGTAGATATTCCTTCCGAAGAAGAGAATTATTTTGATAAATGGGCTGTTCCCGCTGTAGGTGAGAAACTGGAAGAGGGCGATGTGAAGGGTGCCTGGGTGGCACTGTTAAATGACCTCAATGTATGTTCCCAGAAGGGTCTGGTAGAGATGTTCGACTCCTCCATTGGTGCCGGCAGTGTATTGATGCCCTACAGTGGAAAATATCAGCTGACTGAGACCCAGACCATGGTAGCCAAACTGCCTGTACTGGAAGGTAAGACCGATACCGTGACCATGATGAGTTACGGCTTCGATCCGTATCTGTCCTCCTGGAGTCCTTACCACGGAGCTGTCTACGCAGTGACAGAGTCCATGGCGAAAATCGTGGCTTCCGGCGGTGATTTCAGCAAGATCCGCTTTACCTTCCAGGAGTACTTCCGCAGAATGACCAGCGATCCTGAGCGTTGGAGCCAGCCTTTCGCAGCACTGTTAGGCGCCTACGATGCACAGATCGGGTTCGGGCTGCCCTCCATCGGTGGTAAGGACAGTATGTCCGGTACTTTCAATGATATTGATGTACCTCCCACACTGGTATCTTTTGCAGTGGACGTGGCAAAATATGGCGATATTATTACTCCGGAACTGAAGACCCCCGGCAATAAGCTGGTACGTTTTTCTATTAATAAAGACGATTTCGACATTCCGATGTATGAGAATGTGGCAGAATTATATGGCAAGATCCACGAACTGACCGAAAATGGTACGATCGTATCCGCTTATGCTCTGGATTCCAAGGGTGTGGCAGCAGCTGTAGCAAAGATGGCCTTCGGTAACAAGCTGGGTGTGAAGATCGACGATGAGGTAACCACAGACGACCTGTTTGACAACGGACTGGGCGATATTCTGGCAGAGATCCCCGCAGACAAGATGGCTGCACTGGAAGAGAAGGAACTGGATTACACCGTGATCGGTACCGTGACCGAGGAGCCTGTATTCGTATATGGTGATGTGAAGATCACCATGGAAGAGGCACTTGTTTCCTGGACTTCCAAGCTGGAGAAGGTATTCCCCACCAAGGCAGTGAAGGGTACCGAGGCAGTGGCAAGCAATGTTTACAAGGCAGACAGTATTTATGTATGTAAGCACAAGATCGCAAAGCCTACCGTATTCATTCCGGTATTCCCCGGAACCAACTGTGAATACGACAGCACCAAGGCATTTGAACGTGCCGGAGCCCATGTGGAGACAAGAGTGTTCCGTAACATGACCGCAGAGGATATCCGCGAATCCGTAGAGGAATTCGAGAAGTCCATTGCACAGGCACAGATCATCATGTTCCCCGGCGGCTTTTCCGCAGGTGATGAGCCTGACGGCAGCGCGAAGTTTTTTGCAACAGCATTCCAGAATGAGAAGCTGAAGGAAGCGGTCATGAAGCTGTTAAATGAGAGAGACGGACTGGCACTGGGTATCTGTAACGGATTTCAGGCTCTGATCAAGCTGGGACTGGTTCCTTACGGCGAAATCACCGGTCAGAAGGAGGATTCACCTACCCTGACCTTCAATACCATCAACCGTCACATCTCCAAGATGGTATACACCAAGGTTGTATCCAACAAGTCTCCCTGGTTACAGGGCGCTACGCTGGGTGCTACCTACTGTAACCCCGCATCCCATGGTGAGGGTCGTTTCGTAGCACCGAAGGAATGGATCGACAAGCTCTTTGCAAACGGACAGGTTGCTACCCAGTACGCTGACCAGAACGGTAATGTATCCATGGATGAGGAGTACAACATCAACGGATCTTACTGTGCGATCGAGGGTATCACCTCTCCCGACGGCAGATGCTTCGGTAAGATGGCACATTCCGAGAGAAGAGATACCGCTGTGGCCATGAACATCTATGGCGAGCAGGATATGAAGATCTTTGAATCCGGTGTACAGTACTTTAAGTAAATTGAAATTTAGCGAAATATCCCCGTAGCCCTTGGCAGGGTATAAGAAACGCGGCACGCTCGTACTTTAGTACGATGCGCTCCTGTCGCAGAG
>ERZ772831.1441-NODE-1441-length-22566-cov-13.243126_pt1 | contig 22566 bp, 20 predicted proteins | sample MGYA00580858_ERZ772831 | MGnify/ENA primary metagenome ERZ772831 (study PRJEB29015, sample SAMEA2737694) | human gut metagenome | biome: human gut; feature: human-associated habitat; material: faeces | place: China | collected 2012 ... | reverse complement strand
GGGCCGGTGCGGTGCACCGGCCCGCGCTGTCTGTCCATCGCAGAGAAATATACCAATGGTATAATTATTTATCTTCTTTTCGTATGGATGGTGTGTTCCGTTTTTGCCCATTTTCTGTTACGCTGATTATCGAAACAGAAAGGGGCTGCAAATATGACGAATAAGCTTGCGGAGAACATCCGCGCGTTCCGGAAGGCGCGCTCCCTGACGCAGGAGCAGCTGGCCGAGGTGCTGGGCGTCACAACGGGCGCGGTCTACAAGTGGGAAGCGCGGCTGTCGCAGCCGGAGCTGGGAATGCTCATGGAGCTGGCGGATTTTTTCGACACGTCTGTGGACGTTCTGCTTGGCTACGAGATGAAGGACAACCGGCTGGAGGCGACGGTCGCGCGGCTGAGAAGGTGCCGCTGGGAAAAGGACCGCATGGGACTGGCCGAGGCGGAAAAGGCGCTGAAAAAATATCCGAACGCCTTTGAGGTCGTCTACAACAGCGCCGCGCTCTACCGGGTCTTCGGCATGGAGGGTAAGGAGCCGCAGCTTTTGCACCGGGCGCTGGAGCTTTCGGAATGCGCCCGCCTGCTGCTGCCGCAGAACACCGATCCAAAGATCAGCGAAAGCACGCTCAGCGGCGAGATGGCGGAAATTCTGCTGAGCCTCGGCGACCATGAGCAGGCCGTCCGGCTTTTGAAGGAAAACAACGCGGGCGGCATCTATGACGACCAGATCGGTCTGACGCTGGCGGCGGACTGCAAGCGGCCGGAGGAGGCGATTCCGTTCCTCTCGTCGGCGCTTCTGCGCAGCACGGCGTCCGTCATCCGAATCATCATGGGCTATGGGAACGTCTACCTTGCACGGGCGGACTATCCCTCCGCGCAGGCCATCCTGCGCTGGGGTGTGCGCGTGCTCACGGGGCTTCAGGAGGACGAAAAGCCGTCCTTCCTCAACAAGATCAACGCCACGCTGCTGACCTGCCTTGCCTTTGCGCAGCTGAAGGCCGGAGACGCGGAGGCGGCCCGGGCGTCGCTGCTGGAGGCGCGGGCGGCGGCGGAGCGCTTCGACGCCGCGCCGGATCACCGCGCGGGCGCGCTCCGGTTCGTGCGGGACGACGAGGAGGCCGGGGCCTATGACGACCTCGGCACGAGCGGGATGCAGAGCATCCAGCGGGCGGTCGAGCAGATGGAAAGCCCGGAGCTGCTGACGCTGTGGAAGGAGCTGCGCTGCCATGCATAAGACGCTGGAAAAGCAGCTGCGGGCGCAGTTCTACCGGGGAAATCGCGGCGTTTTCGCGCTGGCCGTGTTTGCCGCGCTGGCGGGAGGGACGCTGAATCTGATCGTGACGTGGCTCATGCAGCAGCTGATCGACGCGGCCTCCGGTGCGCCGGGAGCGCTGCCGCTGGCAGCGCTGGCGGAGATCACGGGCGGCTTCGTGGTGCTGTGCGCGGTGCTGTTCCTGCTGAAATACGCCTCCGAGCCGCGCTTTATCGCGCGCGCCATGCGCCAGTATAAGGAGCTTGCCTTTCAGAAGCTCACGGAAAAGAGCATCGCCTCCTTCCGCGACGAGAGCACGGCGGCGTATCTCTCCGCGCTGACCAACGACGCGGCCAGCGTGGAGGCGGACTATCTCGCGCAGCAGCTCGCCGTGATCACCAAGACGGTGACGTTTTTCGGCGCGCTGTTCATGATGCTCTGGTATTCTCCGCTGCTGACCGCCATCGCGGTTGGTGTGACGGCGCTGCCGCTGGCAGCGTCGCTCCTGACCGGCGGGAGGCTGCAAGCGGCGGAAAAGCAGGTCTCGGAGCGAAACCGGGACTTCACCGCCGCGCTGTCGGACTGTCTCAGCGGCTTCGCGGTCGTCAAGACGTTCAAGGCCGAAAGGGAGATCTTCCAGCTGTTTGCCGAGAGCAACCGCGCGCTGGAGCAGGAAAAATTCAGCCGCAGGCGGCTCAAGGTGCTGATCGGCATGATCGGCGCCGTGACCGGGCTCGTTGCGCAGCTGGGCGTATTTCTCGCCGGTGCGTGGCTGGCGCTGTCGGGCAGCGGCCTCACGGCAGGCACGGTCATTCTGTTCGTCAACCTGATGAATTTCATGATCGGGCCGGTCAGCGAGCTGCCCGCGCTTCTGGCCGGACGCCGGGCGGCGCTGGGCCTGATCGGGAAGCTGGCCGACGCACTGGAAAAGGACGGCTCCGCGGGCGGCAGCCGGATGCTCTCGCGGCTGGAGCACGGCATCGAGCTGCGGGACGTTTCCTTCGGCTATGAGGCGGGAAAGGACGTTCTGCGCCATGTTTCCGCCCGCTTTGAGGCCGGGCGGGCCTACGTCATCGTCGGCGGCAGCGGCAGCGGAAAGTCCACGCTCCTGAATCTGCTGCTGGCGGAAAACACGGGCTACCGGGGCAGCGTCCTGCTGGACGGCACGGAGCTGCGCGAGCTGTCGCCGGAGGCGCTGTACGGGCTGATGTCGGTGATCCATCAGAACGTGTTCGTGTTCAACGCCTCTATCCGGGACAATGTCTCGATGTTCCGCGAATTCCCGCAGGAGGCGCAGGACGAGGCCATCCGCCGGGCACACCTCCGGGAGCTGCTCGACGCGCGCGGCGCGGATTATCTCTGCGGCGAAAACGGGAAGGGACTTTCCGGCGGCGAAAAGCAGCGCGTCTCCATCGCGCGGAGCCTGCTCAAAAAGTCCTCCGTCCTGCTGGTGGACGAGGCGACCGCCGCGCTGGACATGCAGACCGCGCATCAGGTCTCGAGCGACATCCTCAATCTGACGGGCATGACGCGCATCGTCGTGACGCATTCGCTGGAGGAAGCGCTTCTGCGCCGCTATGACGGTATTTTCGTCCTGAAAAACGGAACGCTCGCCGAGAGCGGAAGCTTCGACGAGCTGATGCAGCGAAAGGGCTATTTCTACGCGCTGTTCACTGTGGCACAATAAGAAAAAGCCTCGCAGAGTTCCGCCGCGCACGGCGGAATAAAATGTTGATCGTGTTTTCCGAGGGCGTGTACCTCGGAAAACACACGCTACGTCCTGCAAGTGTGGAATTTGTGTGCCTGCGGCACACAAATTATGCGCGCAGCAGGACGCAAGCCCATTCAAACGGAAAACCAGCGAAGCGTTTTCCGTTTGAGAGCGTGTCAAAAATATTTTGACACGCGCAAAGCGCCCGGGATTCAAAATCCCGGGCGCTTGCTGTTATTGGATTCAGATGGTGGGCTGGTTGGCTGCTTCGATGATCTTGACGAACTTCTCGGGAACGAGGGAAGCGCCGCCGATGAGGCCGCCGTCGATGTCGGGCTGAGCCAGCAGATCGTAAGCGTTCTTATCGTTCATGGAGCCGCCGTAGAGAATGGAGATCGCGCGGGCGATCTTCGCGCCGTACATCTTGCGGATGACCGCACGGATGCTCTCGCAGACCTCTTCCGCCTGCTCGGGAGTCGCGGTCTTGCCGGTGCCGATGGCCCAGATCGGCTCGTAGGCAATGATCATCTTGCGGATCTTGTCCTCGGCGACGCCGTTGAGGCCGGCCTTGATCTGCATGGTGATCCACTCGGTGGTGATGCCGGTCTCACGCTGCTCCAGCGTTTCGCCGACGCACATGATGGGAACGAGGCCGTTTTCCAGCGCGGTCAGGACCTTGGCGTTGACGTCCTTGTCGGTCTCGCCCATGGCGCGGCGCTCGGAATGGCCGAGGATGACGTACTTGCAGCCCGCGTCCACGAGCATGTTGGCTGCGATCTCGCCGGTGTAGGCGCCGGAGGCGTTGGCGTTGCAGTTTTCAGCGCCGATGCCGACGCGGGTCTCGCGCATGGCGCGGACGGCGGCGGGGATGCAGACGGCGGGAACGCACAGTGCGACGTCGCACCAGCGGCCCTTGGGCATGATGGTCTTGAACTCGTTCATGAACGCCTTGGTCTCGGTCGGCGTCTTATTCATTTTCCAGTTGCCCGCGATAACGGTCTTACGATACTTTCTGTTCATGATGTGAAATCTCCTAATTTTATATATGTGAAATCAAAATTTGTGTTTGCTGCTTCTGCGGCGCGCCTGCACGGTCAGGCCCCCGCTCCCGCGAGAAGGCTTCCAGCCATCCGCGTTCGCTCCGCCGGGAAATTTCCGGTCAGTGAATCCACTCCGGCGAAAAATCCCGGCAAACCGGTTTCGCCATCGGTAAAAATTTTCCTGTCCGCCGATCTCGCCATCGGCAAGAAATTCCCGGCCAGCCATTTTCACCGCCGGCGAGAGATTTTCGTGCAGGGCAAGCCGATTCCGCTCCGGCGAGAGATTTTCCGGCAGGACAAGGTGTAAAGGCGCAGACGTACCGGGTGTACTTCAAGCCTTTACAAACGCCGTATTGCCGGAAAAGATCCGCCGGCCCAATTTATTTGTCCTGAAGGCAGGCAATACCGGGCAGCTCGAGTCCTTCGAGGAATTCGAGGGAAGCGCCGCCGCCGGTCGAGATGTGCGTGATCTTGTCGGCAAAGCCAAGCTGCTCGCAGGCCGCTGCGGAGTCGCCGCCGCCGACGATGGTGGTCGCACTGGAATCGGCCAGCGCCTGTGCCATGGCGATGGTGCCCTTGGCGAGGGTCGGGTTCTCGAAAACGCCCATCGGGCCGTTCCAGACGACGGTCTTTGCGTTCTTCACGGCGTCGGCAAAGAGCTCGCGGGTCTTTTCACCGATGTCCATGCCCTCCATGTCCGCCGGGATGGCGTCCACGGAAACGGTCTTGACGTCGATGGGGGCGTCAATGGGGTCGGGGAAGTTTGCGGAAATGACGGTATCGACCGGCAGAAGGAGCTTGACGCCCTTCTCCTCGGCCTTCTTCATCATGTCCTTGCAGTAATCGACCTTCTCGGCGTCGAACAGGGACTTGCCGATGCCGTAGCCCTTGGCTGCGAGGAAGGTATAGGCCATGCCGCCGCCGATGATGAGCGTATCGACCTTCTCAAGGAGGTTGTTGATGACGTTGAGCTTATCGGAGACCTTCGCGCCGCCGAGGATCGCCACGAACGGACGCTCGGGATCGGACAGGGCCTTGCCCATGATGGAGACTTCCTTCTGGACGAGGTAGCCGCAGACGGCGGGCAGATAGTCGGCGACGCCGGCCGTGGAGGCGTGTGCGCGGTGCGCGGTGCCGAAGGCATCGTTGACGAAGATGTCGGCCAGAGAAGCGAGCTTCTTGGAGAGCTCGGGATCATTCTTGGTCTCGCCCTTTTCAAAGCGGGTGTTTTCCAGAAGCATGACCTCGCCGTCCTTCAAAGAGGCGGCCAGAGACTGGGCGCTTTCGCCCACAACGTCCTTTGCCATCTTGACGGGCTGGCCCAGCAGCTCGGAAAGACGGTCGGCGACGACCTGAAGCGAGAACGCGGGATCGGGGCCGTTCTTGGGCTTGCCCATGTGGGAGCAGAGAATGACGCGCGCGCCGTTCTTGACGAGATACTGGATCGTCGGCAGAGCCGCGACGATGCGCTTGTCGCTGGTGATAACGCCGCCCTTGGTGGGTACGTTGAAGTCGCAGCGGCACAGGACGCGCTTGCCGCGAACGTCGATATCCTCTACAGATTTCTTGTTGTAGTTCATAATGTTCCTCCTGTGATAAAGTGCTTACCAGTTGACCATTTTTCCCTGATCGAGCAGATGCGGGAAATCCTGCTGCCGCAGCGCTTCAAAGACGCCGACGGCGACGGAATTGCTGAGATTGAGGCTGCGCGCCTCCGCGCGGATCGGGATGCGGACGCATTCGTCGTAGCGCTCGGCCAGAAGCGATTCCGGCAGGCCCTTCGTCTCCTTGCCGAACATCAGATAGCAGCCGTCGGGGTAATCGGCCTCCGCGTAGCTTTTCGGCGCCTTCGTGCTGAAAAGCCGCAGACACGCCGGATGGTTTTTTTCAAAAAAATCATCCAGGTTCTCATACACCCGGACGTCCACCAGATGCCAGTAATCGAGTCCGGCCCGCTTGACCGCCTTGTCGGAGATATCAAAGCCGAGCGGCTTGACCAGATGCAGCACACTGCCCGTCGCCGCACAGGTCCGGGCAATGTTGCCGGTATTTGCAGGGATCTCCGGTTCGACCAGAACAACGTGCAGCATGGCAGCCTTTCCGCGTAAATCTTTACGCAACGTCTCAAAAAATTGAACATCCCTATTCTATGACAGAACATCGGAAATTTCAACTCTTTTTTGGAGGAAAATCATAATTTTTTGCACAGAAAATGCCTGTTTTCAAAGACACAAAATGTTGTGCCCGACGAATTTTCATACACAAGAAGGGACGTGCGTCCTCCGGCGCGCCTGCCGGCGGGCCGATTTTTCCTTCCGCCGTTGCAATCGCGCGGCGGGCATGTTAGAATCAGGGTATCATCGGGGAGCTGCCGGGCAGTCTCCGCCGGGGAGCCTCACTGCCCGCAGAACGGACGGCCGCCGCCGTCCGAGCCGATACAAAGGAGGAATGAAACATGTCTCAGGTCATTTTCCAGTTTGAAAATGACGCGAAGCCGGTCGTGATTACCGTCACGCCGGGCACCACCCTGCTGGAGGCCGCACGCAGCGCCAACGTCGCCATCGACGCGCCGTGCAGCGGCAACGGCTCGTGCGGCAAGTGCCGCGTGAAGCTGGTCGAGGGCGAGGTGGACAGCTATCCCTCGAGCCACATTTCCGAGGAGGACTACGCAGCCGGATGGCGGCTGAGCTGCGCAAGCAAGGTCTCCGGCGATGTGACCGTACTGGTGCCGGATATCGCGTCCGCCTACCAGAGCCGCATGAAAACGGCCGATCTCTCCTCCGGCGCGGAGATCGCTATTTTTGAGAAGCTGGAAGCCGATGTCAAGGCCGCCGGGATCGACTTTGAAAACGACTTCACGGAGTTCTGCATCCAGCTCGACGAGCCGTCGCTCGACGACACCATGCCGGATACCGAGCGTCTGGAGTGGGGCGTCAAGGGCGCGATCGAATGCACGGATGTGAAGCTGCCGTACTACGTCGTGAAAAAGCTGGCCGCCGCGCTGCGGGAGAGCAATTTTAACGTCAAGGTCACCGGTACGCTGACGGACGGCACATTCCATGTGCTGGATGTGGTCCCGGCGGACGATGAAACGCCGCTGGTCGGCTGCGCCATCGACATCGGCACCACGACCGTGACCGGCGTGCTGGCCGATCTGAAGACCGGACGGCTGCTGGCGAAGGCCTCTGCCGGCAACGGTCAGATCCGCTACGGCGCGGATGTCATCAACCGCATCATCGAGCAGACGAAGCCCGGCGGCGTCAAGCGCCTTCAGGACGCGATCGTCAAGGAGACGCTCGTTCCGATGCTGGCGGCCATGTGCAAGTCCGCCGGGATCTCCGCGCGGCGGATCCTCCGGCTGTGCATCGCCTCGAACACGACGATGAACCATCTGCTGCTCGGCGTGGACGCCAATCCCGTCCGCATGGAGCCGTATATCCCCACCTTCTTCCGCTGGGACGGCCTGCGCGCCGCCGATCTCGGCCTGCCCGCGCATCCCGAGGCACAGGTGCGCCTTGCGCCCAACATCGGCTCCTACGTCGGCGGCGATATCACCGCGGGCGCGTTCACAAGCCTGATCTGGGACAAGGACGAATTCTCGCTCTTCATCGACCTCGGCACCAACGGCGAGCTGGTGTTCGGCAACCGGGACTTCATGATGTCCTGCGCATGCTCGGCCGGCCCCGCGTTTGAGGGCGGCGACATTTCCTGCGGTATGCGTGCCACGGACGGCGCCGTCGAGGCCGTGCAGATCGACCGCGACACCATGGAGCCGACGCTCCGCATCGTCGGCGCGGAGGGTCAGAAGCCCGTCGGCATCTGCGGCTCCGGCATCATTGACGTGATCGCCGAGCTGTACCGCACCTCCATCATCTCCGCCAAGGGTCAGTTTGTCCGCGAGGGCCGCCGCGTCCAGTTCGACCACCACGGCATGGGCCGCTACATCCTCGCCTTCCCGGAGGAAAGTGAGACCGGCCGCGAAATTTCCATCACCGGCGTGGATATCGACTCCTTCATCCGCGCCAAGGGCGCGATCTTTTCCGCCATCAACATCATGCTCTCCTCGCTCGATATGGACGTGAGCGTTCTCGAGCATGTCTATGTCGCGGGCGGCATCGGCTCCGGCATCAACATGGAAAACGCTGTGCGTATCGGCATGTTCCCGGACATCGACCGCAGTCTCTTCGAGTACATCGGCAACTCCTCGCTCGCGGGCGCCTACGCCATGGTGCTGAGCGATACCGCCGACGCGAAGGTGCATGAGCTGGCCTCGAACATGACCTACATGGAGCTGTCCACCAACCCGCGCTACATGGACGAATTCGTCGCGGCCTGCTTCCTGCCGCATACCAATCGTGAGCTGTTCCCCTCCAGCGTGCAGGAGTGATCCCGGACGCGCGCTGCGTATGCAGCGGCGCTTCCGGGCGCTCAGCCCGGTAAAATGTGGTTTTTCTGAAAAAGGCATTGCAATTTGCCGGAACTGTGTTATAATAAAGCAGAACTGAATAGATGGACGGCGCGTGCGGCCATGCCGCAGGCGGAATGGGGTGAAAAGCCCCGCGAGTCGGTCACTGTGATGCCCTTCGGGGATAAGTCAGATACGCTGAGCGCTGTCCTGTGCCTCCGCCGTCACCGGGGCCGAAGACGATCCCAGTCTGATATGGATATGGGTGCTCTCTCCGTGCAGCTGTGATGGCTGGACGGATTTTGTTTTGTGCCTGCGCCTGCTATGGGAGGCAGCGCAGTACAATAAAGAGAGCAGCCTGTTTTCTTTTCAGCAGTCAAGACCACCGGCGTACCCCCTACGCCGGTTCTGCCTGAAACCCTTACCGGGCGCTTACTGTAAGGGAACCAGTAAGCGCCCGGCTCTCTTTTTATCTGCGCGGCTGGGCAGATGCGCGCCGCGCCGGGCTGTGACAGCCTTTTATCTGAACAGGAGGAAGCATTATGCGAGGAATCCCCTCATTGATCACCGATATCCGCAAGCAGGTCTTTACGGAGGTCGCCCGGATGGCCTATTCCGGCGACTACACCCAGATGGAGGACATCCCCTTCCGCATCGTGCCGGGGCAAAGCCCGCTGCACCGGGAATCCGTATTTCTGGAGCGGGCCATCGCCGGTGAGCGCGTGCGTCTGGCCATGGGCCTGTCACTCCAGCCGGTGCAGCAGCGGACGCTTCTGTCCGAGGGCATGGATCAGGCGGCCATTGCCGAGCAGTATTACGAGCCGCCGCTCGTCAACATCATCCCCTACGCCTGCCACGGCTGCCCGACCCACCGCTATTTTGCGACGGAGCTGTGTCAGGGCTGCCTTGCGGCCTCCTGCCAGCGCGTGTGTCCCAAGGGCGCGATCAAATTTGTCAACGGCCGCAGCCGCATCACCGAAAGCCAGTGCATCAAGTGCGGCAAGTGCGCCGCCGCCTGCCCGTATCATGCCATCGTGCATCTCGAACGCCCCTGCCAGGCAGCCTGCGGCATGGACGCCATCGGCGTGGACGAATACGGCAAGGCGCAGATCGATTATGACCGCTGCGTCTCCTGCGGCCAGTGCCTCGTGAGCTGCCCCTTCGGCGCGATCGTGGACAAGAGCCAGATCTATCAGGTCATCCGCGCGATTTTGGAGGACGGGAATGTCTATGCCATCGTCGCGCCGTCCTTCATCGGCCAGTTCGGTAAGGACGTGACTGTCGGGAAATTCCTGTCTGCCATGAAGCAGCTTGGCTTTGCGGGCGTGGTGGAGGTCGCGGCGGGCGCAGACATCTGCGCCATCGAGGAAGCGCGCGACTTTATGGAAAAGGTGCCGAACGAGCAGAAATTCCTTGCCACCTCCTGCTGTCCGTCGTGGCGGATGATGGCGCGGCGGCTGTTCCCGAAGGAGTCCGGCAACATCTCCATGACCTATACCCCGATGATCTACACCGCCCGGCTCGTCAAGCGCGAGCACCCGGAGGCGAAGGTCGTCTTTATCGGCCCGTGCGCGGCGAAAAAGCTCGAGGCCATGCAGGAGGAGCTGCGGAACGACGTGGACTTCGTCCTGACGTATGAGGAGCTGATGGGCATTTTTGAGGCCCGCGAGATCGAGCTTTCCGCGCTTCCCGAGTCGGAGGAGCTGCACGACGGCAGCGGCCTCGGACGCGGCTTCGCGGCCGCAGGCGGCGTGGCCGCCGCCGTGGAGGAAATTTTGAAAAAGGAGCATCCCGAGCTGGAGGTCAAGACCCAACGGGCCGACGGCCTGCGCGAGTGCCGCAAGCTCCTGATGCTGGCCAAGGCCGGACGGCTCGACGGCTATCTGCTCGAGGGCATGGCCTGTCCCGGCGGCTGCATCGCGGGCGCGGGTACGGTCATTTCCGCCGACACGGCAAAGAAAAAGCTCACCGAGCACATGAAGCAGGCCGACGAGCAATCCTGTACCGACAGCCCCTACAGCGAGCTGGCCGGAAAGCTCGACTGAGCCTCTGAGTGTGCAGAATGAAAACGTGCTGCCCGGTGGGTAGCACGTTTTTCTTTATTTCGACTCCTGTTTTGCAGCTTCCGGCTTGTTTTCCGAAATATACAGCTCTTCGCATTCCTGCTGCGCTTGGATCAGACGGTTGATGGCATCCTCTGTCGCCCGGAAAAGCTTGTGATAGAGTTCCTGATAGTCTGGCATTGATCGGCCCTCCGTTTGCATCATATTGACGTATAAACGACATCATTATGAGGATATTAACACATGGTGACGTTAAAGTAAAGTCATAATAACATCAACAGGAGGCTATTATGGCAATCAAGAGCTTAACCGTCCGGATCGATGAAGCGCTTCTGGACGATCTGCACCGCGTTGCAGACTATGAGGGCCGTTCGGCAAGCAGCCAGACCGTCGTGCTGATCCGCGACTGCGTGGAGAAGTACAAAAAGGAGGGAAAGATCGAGTCCCCGGAAAAGGGCTGAGGTAAACGGAGGGAGCTATGGCGATCAAAAGTGTATCCATCCGAATCGACGAGGAGCTGCTCAACGAGCTGCATCGTGTAGCCGATTACGAGGGGCGCTCCGCAAACAGTCAGATGCTGATCTTGGTGCGGGACTGCGTGGAAAAATACAAGCGCGAGGGGAAGATCGATTCCGCAGGCGCGAAATAAGCAAAGCCAAAGCCTCCGGCGCAGCTTCTGCGCCGGAGGCTTTTCATCGAAATACGGCTGCCGCGGCTCCTGGCCGCTCAATAGCCGAGCGTTTCGCCGATCAAAAGGACCTCTGTCCGTCCGACGCCGCCCATGGGCCGCGTCAGCACGCAGAAGCCCTTGCAGATACGCGCCGGGCTGTGGCAGTCGTGGCAGCGCATCGGCTCAGAGAGCGCACAGGGCGTTTTGCAGTTCAGACGGCGGGCGTTGCGCGGCGCGGCGATGTTCCGCGCACGGTCAAGCGCGGCGGGCAGATCGGGCGCGAGCTTGTTGACGCCCGCGACGATATAGAGCGCCTCGTGCCCGTAGAGCATGGAGGCCAGGCGGTTGCCGCTGCCGTCGATGTTGACGATCTCGCCGGTTTCCGCGATCGCGTTTGCGGAGGTCAGATAGATCTGCGCGTGTGCGGCGGCTGCGCGGGCCTCGTCCGCAGGCTGCTTCCAGTGCCAGAAGCGCGTATTGTCCGCGCTGAGACGGTCGTAAAGGCCCATTGTGTCGAGCGTGACGCTGCCGCCGAAGCCGATCGTTTTTCCGTGCAGCTGCGCGGCGAGATAGTCCGCGGCCTGTGCCGCCGTCCCGAAATATTTTGCGTCAAAGCCATTCCGGCTGAGATTTTCCAGCGTTTTTTCTGCGTTCATAGCGAAGCTCTCCTTACAGCGGCGATTTTTTGATCTTTGCGAAGGCACGCGGATACTGCGGCGGCGTCGGCCGCAGCTTTTCGATCACGACGGCCTTGTGGACGGCGTCTGCGACCGGATATTCAAAAATGCGCAGGACGTGTCCGCCGAGCCGCTCGATGCCCCGGCGCGCCTCCTCGACCTCCTCCTGCGCGAGCGCGCCCTTCATGGCGAGGAATTTTCCACCCACGCGCACATACGGAAGGCACAGCTCCGCCAGCACGTTCAGCCGCGCGACGGCGCGTGAGGTCGCAAGATCGTACTGCTCCCGCCGCTGTGCGGCGAATTCCTCCGCGCGGGCGGTGATGATCTCCGCGTCCACGCCAAGCGCCGGCAGCGTCTCGGAAAGCCAGTTCATCCGCTTGGCCAGCGAGTCGAGCAGCGTCAGACGGATCGACGGCTCCGCGATTTTCAGCGGCACGCCCGGAAAGCCCGCACCGCAGCCGACGTCGATGACGCGCTTTCCGTGGAAGTCCGCCGCATTCAGAAGCGCGATGCAGTCCAGAAAGTGCAGCTGCGCCACGGCGGACGGCTCTGTGATGGCGGTCAGGTTCATGACCGCGTTTTTTTCGATCAGCGCCTCGCCGAAGCGGCAGAGCGTGTCGATCTGACCGTCCGACAGCGTGACGGAATACGCCGGAAGCCCGGCAAGAAGCGTCTGTCTCATGGAGCAGCCTCCAAATTTCAAAATAAGCGGGAAGCCGAAGGCTTCCCGCTTATTATATCGGATTTACTTTTTAAGCGCAATGGCTTTCTTGGCCTTTTCCGCGATGCCCTCGGGCGTGATGCCGTAGGCCTCGAGGACCAGAGGCGCCTTGCCGCTGCGGCCGAACTCGTCGTTCACGCCATGGCGCACGACGGGCACCGGGTAATTCTCGGACAGGTATTCCGCGACTGCCGCGCCGAGGCCGCCGAGCACGTTGGCCTCCTCGGAGGTCACGATGCAGCCGGTCTCCTTCGCAGCCTTCAAAACCAGCTCCTCGTCGAGCGGCTTGATGGTGTGCATGTCGATCACGCGGGCGGAAATGCCCTCGGCTGCGAGAAGCTCCGCCGCCTTGAGCGCCATCTGCACGTTCATGCCGGTGGCAATGATGGTCACGTCGGTGCCGTCACGCAGGACAGCGCCCTTGCCCAGCTCAAACCTGTAGCCGGGGATCTCGTCGGTGACGGTCTCGACCGCCAGACGGCCGAGGCGCATATAGGCGGGGCCGTCGTAGTTCAGGAGCGCTTCGGTGGCGAGGCGCATCTCATTGCCGTCGCACGGGCAGAGCACCATCATGCCGGGGATCGCGCGCATGATGGCGAAGTCCTCGACGCACTGATGCGTCGCACCGTCCTCGCCGACGGACAGGCCGCCGTGGCTGCCGACGACCTTGACGTTCAGGCGCGGATAGCAGACGGAGTTGCGGACCTGCTCCCAGGCGCGGCCTGCGGAGAACATGGCGAAGCTGTTGACGAACGGCTTATAGCCGCAGGTCGCCATACCGGCGGCAACGCCGACCATGTCGCATTCCGCGATGCCCATGTCGAAGAAGCGCTCCGGGCAGGCATCCTTGAAGAACTTGGTCATGGTCGCGCCGGCAAGGTCGGCGTCGAACACGACAAGCTCGGGATATTTGTCGGCCAGAGCGGCCAGAGCCTGGCCGTAGGCGTTACGAGTCGCAATCTTTTCACCCATGACTTAACCCTCCAGTTCCTTGATGGCCGCTTCCAGCTCAGCCTTGGCCTGCGCGAACTGCTCGTCGTTCGGAGCCTTGCCGTGCCAGCCGGCGTTGTTTTCCATAAAGCTGACGCCCTTGCCCTTGACGGTGTGCGCAAGGATCATCGTGGGCTGGCCCTTCGTCGCGGCGGCTTCCTGATAGGCGGCCTCGATCTGCGCGAAGTCATGGCCGTCGATCTGGATCACATGCCAGCCGAACGCCTCAAACTTCTTGTCCAGCGGCTCTGTGGGCATAACGTCCTTCGTTGCGCCGTCGATCTGGAGACCGTTGACGTCCACGCAGGCACACAGATTGTCCAGATGGTACTTGTTGGCGGCCATCATGGCCTCCCAGACCTGACCCTCGGCGACCTCGCCGTCGCCGAGAATGGCGTAGACGCGGTAGTCCTTTTTGGACTGCTTGCCGGCCAGCGCCATGCCGACCGCTGCGGAGATGCCCTGACCCAGAGAGCCGGTGGACATATCGACGCCGGGAACGTAATGCATCTCAACGTGGCCGGACATGTGGCCGTCCACGCGGCGGAACATTTTCAGCTCTTCCACCGGGAAGAAGCCGCGCAGCGCCAGCACCGGGTACATGGCCGGAGAGCAGTGGCCCTTGGACATGACGAAGCGGTCACGGTCAGGATCGTGCGGCGCCTTCGGGTCGATGTGCATGATATCGAAATAGAGCGTGGTCAGAACGTCAATGCAGCTCAGCGAGCCGCCCGGATGGCCGGAGGCCGCGTCGTGGACCATCTGCACGCACAGCAGGCGCGCCTTGGCGGCTTCCAGACGGAGCTGGGTTTCCTTGGTTTTGTCCATATGAATTCCTTCCTTTGCAGATTCTGTCCCGCAGGATGTTGGATTCTGCCTGTTTTGCGATCAGTCATTCCTGCGGTCTGTTTCGTTTTTGTTGTTTTGCGCTTCTATCATACCGCAAAACCGATCTTTTTTCCAGTCCCTCCGCAAAAATTTTTCGCGGAGACCGGCGGCTTTTCCCGGTTGACGCGCTTAAAACGCGAGCTTTTCCTCCAGCCAGCTCTTCAGCTCGGAGATGGGAACGCGGACCTGCTGCATGGTGTCGCGGTCGCGGATGGTGACGGCGTTGTCGGCCGGGGTCTTGTCGTCGCCGATGGTCTCGAAGTCCACGGTGATGCAGTACGGCGTGCCGATCTCGTCCTCACGGCGGTAGCGCTTGCCGATGGAGCCGGTCTCGTCGAAATCGATCATCCAATACTTGCTCAGCTCCTGATAGATCTTGCGCGCAGGCTCGGAGAGCTTCTTGGACAGCGGCAGGATCGCGGCCTTGTACGGGGCCAGCGCCGGATGCAGGTGCAGCACGACGCGCACGTCGTTCTTCGCCTCGTCGATGACCTCCTCGTCATACGCCTCGCACAGGAACGCCAGCATCACGCGGTCGCAGCCCAGAGACGGCTCAATGACGTAGGGGATATAATGCTCGTTCTTTTCCTGGTCGAAGTAGGTCAGATCCTTGCCGGACGCCTCCTGATGGCGCTTGAGGTCGTAGTCGGTGCGGTCGGCAATGCCCCACAGCTCGCCCCAGTCGGTGAACGGGAAGGCATATTCGATGTCGGTCGTGGCGCGGGAATAGAACGCCAGCTCCGCCGGCTCATGGTCGCGCAGACGCAGATTTTCCTCATGGATGCCAAGGCTCAGAAGCCAGTTCTTGCAGTAGTCCTTCCAGTAGGCGAACCACTCCAGATCGGTGCCCGGCTGGCAGAAGAATTCGCACTCCATCTGCTCGAACTCGCGGGTACGGAAGGTGAAGTTGCCCGGCGTGATCTCGTTGCGGAACGCCTTGCCGACCTGGCAGACGCCGAACGGCAGCTTACGGCGGGTGGTGCGCTGGATGTTGGCAAAGTTGACGAAGATACCCTGCGCGGTCTCCGGGCGGAGATAGCAGGTCGAGGAGGAATCCTCGGTGACGCCGATGGCAGTCTTGAACATGAGATTGAACTTGCGGATGGGGGTGAAGTCGTGCTTGCCGCAGACCGGGCAGACGATGTCCTCATGCTCGGCGATGAACTTGTCCATTTCCTCGAAGCTCATGGCGTCCACATTGACCTCATGATGCTCGGCGGCAATGAGCTTGTCGGCACGGTGGCGGGCCTTGCAGGCCTTGCAGTCGAGCAGCGGGTCGGAGAAGCTGGACACATGGCCGGTCGTGATCCACGTCTGCGGATTCATGATGATCGCGGCGTCCAGACCGACGTTGTACGGGCTTTCCTGCACGAATTTCTTGAGCCACGCCTTTTTGACGTTGTTCTTGAACTCCACGCCGAGCGGACCGTAGTCCCAGCTGTTGGCCAGACCGCCGTATATTTCAGACCCCGCAAAGACAAAGCCGCGGCCCTTGCAGAGCGCGATGATCTTATCCATGGATTTTTCAGAGCTTTTCATCATAAGAGAATTTCCTCCTGTCGCCAGTTGATTTTCTGGATCATAATTCATTATTATAGTAGAACTGGCCATAAAGTCAACTGCGCGGCGTCTTTTTTTGCGGGATCGCTTTTGTTTTTCCCATTTTTGTGCTATACTGCAAAATAGCATTTTTATCGAAAGGAGCATTCAGCCTTGAAAACCGTTGGACGGCTGATCCTCTCAGCAATTTTTCTGGTTCTGACCGGCGTGATGGTCGCCGCTGCGCGCACCGCGCCGGACGCGGTCTTTGCATTCTATCCCGCCCTCTCCCGCAAGGTGCTGGCGGCGATCTCCTCGGTGACGGCAGTCGTGCCGTTCTGCATCTGGGAGGTCGCGGTGCTGCTGGCGGTGCTGTGGCTGGTCTACACGCTCGTGCGCGTGTTCCGGCACCATGGCCGCGGCATTCTCTCGTGGCTCTCGGGGATCGTGCTGACGCTGTGTGTATTTCTCTTTGCATTCGTCGGCGTCTGGGGCCTCAATCACTTCGGCCCGGACGTGTCGCAGCAGCTCGGGCTTTCCGTCCGGGAATACTCCGACGCAGAGCTGACGGAGGCCACACGTTACTATGCCCAGCAGGCCACGCGCCTCGCCTCCGGTGTCCGGCGCGACGAAAAGCAGGTCGGGCAGTTCTCGGATTTCAGTACGCTTGCGAAACAGGCCGGAAAGGGCTATGAAACGCTTGGGCAGGAATACGCCCTCTTCACCGGCTCGACCGACCGGGTGAAAAAGCTTGCCAGCTGGAAGCTGTTCAGCCATTTCGGCATTACCGGCATTTTCATCTGCGTGACCGGCGAGGCCTGCGTCAATCCGGATACCTATGTCGCATGGCTCCCGTTCACGATGTGCCATGAGATCGCGCACCGGCAGGCCGTCGCCGCCGAGGACGGGGCGAATTTCTGCGCGTATCTGGCCTGCATGGAGAATCCGGACGCGGAGTTCCAGTATTCCGGCGCGCTGGCGGCGTATATCTATTGCAGCAACGCGCTCATGAAGGCCGACCGCGCGGCGGCGACGGAGATCTGGAACAGCGTCGATCCCGGCATCCGCGCCGACGCGCAGGCCGCGAACGAGCACTATGCCCAGTACGAGGGCAAGGTGCAGGACGCGGCGACAAAGGTCAACGACGCCTATCTCAAGGCGTTCTCGGAGGAGACCGGCGTCCAGAGCTACGGCGAGGTGGCCGATCTGCTCATCGCGTGGTATCAGCAGAAGGCTCCGCGCACCTGAGCGGGCGCGGCCTCCGGCCTCCGCGAAAACCGGACATACTATATAAATAAGTAAAAAATACAGAACGATAGAGGACACGATATGTTGGAACTGAAAAAGCTCTGTCTGACCGCGAACGATGAAAACGGCAAGACGGAAATCCTGAAAAACATCGATCTGACCGTCGAGGACAATAAATTCCTCGTCATCACCGGCCCGAACGGCGGCGGCAAGACCTCGCTGGCGAAGGCCGTCATGGGCATCATGCAGCCAAGCTCCGGTCAGATCCTCTGGAACGGCGAGGACGTGACGGCCATGTCCGTCACCGAGCGCGCGCGGCGCGGCATTTCCTATGGCTTTCAGCAGCCGCCGCGCTTCAAGGGCATGAAGGTCTCCGACCTTCTGGCCATTGCGGCGGGACGAAAGCTCTCGCATGACGAGGCCTGCGGCTATCTGACGCAGGTGGGCCTGTGCGCGCGCGACTATCTCGGCCGCGACGTGGACACCAGCCTCTCGGGCGGCGAGGTCAAGCGCATCGAGATCGCCACGCTGCTGGCGCGCAACGCAAAGCTCATGATCTTCGACGAGCCGGAGGCGGGCATCGACCTGTGGTCGTTTGCGCGCCTGACGGAGACCTTCCGCTCCATCCACGACCGGCAGGACCGCACCATCCTCATCATTTCCCATCAGGAGCGGATCATCCGTCTGGCCGATGAGATCGTCCTGATCGCCGGAGGCCAGATCACGGCCAGAGGCTCGGTGGACGAGCTGTATCCGCAGATCCTGACCGACACGGTCACGGGCTGCAACATGCTGGAGGTGAACGGAACATGCTGAACGACATTCAGAAGCATATCCTGAGCGTGGTGGCCGACATGGCCTCCATTCCCGACGGCGCGGTCAACATCCGCTCCGACGGCAAGAAGGCGTACCGCCACAACACGGAAAATATTGAGATCACGTCCAAGACCGACAAGGACGGCATCGATATCCGCATCAAGCCGTTCACGAAGCACGAGGACGTGCATATCCCCGTCGTGCTGACCGCCAGCGGTATGCATGACATGGTCTACAACGACTTTTTCGTCGGCGAGGGCGCGGAGGTGCGCATCGTCGCGGGCTGCGGCATTCACAACTGCGGCGACTGCGACTCGCAGCACGACGGCATCCACACCTTCTACGTCGGCAAAAACGCGAAGGTGACCTACATCGAAAAGCACTACGGCGAGGGTGAGGGCAGCGGCAAGCGCATCCTCAATCCCCAGACCATCGTCTACCTTGAGGAGGGCGCCTCCATCACGATGGAGACGAGCCAGATCGCGGGCGTGGACGACACGAAGCGCTACACCAAATGCGTCGCCAGCGGCGCGAATTCCGAGGTCGTCATCACGGAAAAGCTCCTGACGCACGGCGAGCAGCACGCCGTATCCGAGATGGACGTGATCCTCGACGGCGAAGGCTCCCGCACGCGCGTCGTTTCGCGCAGCGTCGCCAAGGAGCGCTCCACGCAGATCTTCTATCCGCGCGTGCAGGGCAACACCGCATGCTTCGGGCATGTTTCCTGCGACGCCATCATCATGGGCGAGGCGAAGGTCCGCGCCATCCCGGAGATCTCCTGCAACCATGTGGACGCGGCGCTCATCCATGAGGCCGCCATCGGGCGCATCGCGGGCGAACAGATCCTGAAGCTCGAGACGCTCGGCCTGACGCCGGAGGAAGCCGAGGAGAAGATCCTCGAGGGCTTCCTTCGCTGAGCGGACGGCAGGGGAGGATGCATATGAACGTATCCGGCCAGGTGTGCCTGCGGCGCGGCGAAGAGTCCCGCGTGCGCGGCGGCGCGCCGTGGATCTTTGAAAACGAGCTGGACTGGGCCGACGACACCTGCGAAAAGGGCGGCCTTGTGGACGTGCTCGACAGCCGCCTGCGCTTTGCCGCGCGCGGCTTCTGGAACCCGGACTCCAAGATCTGCGTCCGCGTGCTCACGCGCGATGCAGACGAGACGATCGACCGGGAATTTTTCCGCCGCCGCCTCCTGCGCGCATGGGAATACCGCCGGAGCCTCGGCTTTGCGGATTCCTGCCGCGTCGTGTTCGGAGAATCGGACGGCCTGCCCGGCCTGACGGTCGATAAATTTGCCGACTGCCTTTCGTTCCAGATCACCTCGCTCGGCATGGAGCGCTGGAAGGAAGCGCTGATCGGGCTGCTGGCGGAAATTTTCTCGCCGCGCGGCATCTATGAGCGCAACGACGTGCCCGTCCGCGAAAAGGAAGGACTTGCGCAGACGACCGGCTGCGTCTACGGCTCCGTTCCCGAGGAGCTGGAGATCCGGGAGCATGACGCCCGGATGCTCGTCAGCATCCGGAACGGCCAGAAAACCGGCCATTTCCTCGATCAGCAGGAGAACCGGGGCCGCATCCGGCCCTACTGCGCCGGACGGACGGCGCTCGACCTGTGCTGCTGCACGGGCGGCTTCTCTATCCACGCCGCGCTCTATGGCGCCAAAAGCGTCGAGGCCGTGGACGTTTCGGAGGAGGCGCTTGCGCTCGTGCGCAAAAACGCGGCCCTCAACGGCGTGGCGGATAAGATCACGACGACCTGTGCCAACGTCTTTGACCTCGCGCGGGAATATTCCGATGCCGGGCGGCAGTACGGCCTTGTGATCTGCGACCCGCCCGCGTTCGCCAAGAGCAAAAACGCGCTCGAAGGCGCGTACCGTGGCTACAAGGAGCTGAATCTGCGGTGCATGAAGCTCGTCGAGGCGGGAGGCTTCCTGGTCTCCTGCTCGTGCAGCCAGTTCATGACGCCGGAGCTGTTTTTGAAAATGCTCCGCGAGGCCGCAGCCGACAGCGGCCGCACCGTCCGCCTCATCGAAACGCTCATGCAGTCGCGCGACCATCCGGCGGAGCTTGCCGCCGCGCAGTCGCTGTATCTGAAGGGCTATATTCTGCACGTCCTGTGAGCGGATAATTCTGCCGCCGCAGGAAATCTGACGCATATTGCGCACGATTTGCAATGTTTCGGGCAGTATTTTACTTTTATTGCGCGGCTCCCGCCTGTATAATAGGGACAGAAAGAGGATCTGCGGCTGCACGGGTACGTCCCGTCCCCGCCGGTATCTGTTATTTGGAGGGAGTATTATGAAAAAGGGCAGCTTTCTGAAAAACTACGGCTTCCTGATCCTGATGCTGACCGGTATCGTCGCCGGCTGCATCGTCGGCGCCATCTGGCCGGCGGTCGAGGAGATCGTTGACGGTGAGGCGGTGGTCGTCGTCAAGGGCGCGACCGTGCTCGAGCCGCTCGGCACCGTGTTCCTGAACCTGATGTTCTGCATCGCCGTTCCGACGGTGTTCTGCTCGATCGCGTCCGCGATCGCGAATATGCAGAGCGCCAAGCGCGCCGGTAAGATCATGGGCGTGACCATTGCGACGTTCCTCGTGACGGCGGCCATCGCCGCAGTCATCACCTACATCGTTGTGCGGCTCATCCCGCCGGTCACGGGCGAATATGACCTGATCGAGGGCGAGGTCGGCGGCACGCTGGGCGTGGCCGATATGATCGTCAACTTCTTCACCAAGCCCGATTTCACAGAGCTTTGGAGCCGCAAGGCCATCCTGCCGCTGATCGTGGCGGCGGTGCTGTTCGGCTTCGGCGTGCAGGCGGCCGGCGGCGCGGAGACCAAGACCGCGAAGCTGCTCGAGGACGTTACGAACTGCATCATGAAGACGTTCAAGATCATCACCTACTACGCGCCCATCGGCTTCTTCGGCTTCTTCGCGTATCTGATCGCCTATCACGGCTCCGACCTCATCGGCGACTACGGCCGCGCACTCGTGATCTACTACGTCCTCAGCTTTGTGTATATGTTTATCTCCTTCCCGCTGTACGCCCGCTTCGGCGGCGGCAAGGGCGCGGCGAGGGTCATGTTCTCCAAGCTCTTCCGCCCGGCGGCCATGAGCTTCGGCACCTGCTCCTCCGTTGCGACGATCCCGACCAACATGGAGGTCGCGGAGGAGACCGGCATCTCCAAGGACGTCTCCAACATCGTTGTGCCGCTGGGCGCGACGATGCACATGGACGGCTCGGCTATGGCCGCGATCATCAAGGTCGCATTCCTGTTCGGCATGTTCGGTCAGGACTTCACCACGGGCCGTGCAATTCTGGCAATCATCGTTGCCGTGTTCTCCTCGGTCGCCATGTCCGGCATTCCCGGCGGCGGCGGTACGGGTGAGCTGGTGCTCTGCTCGATCTTCTTCCCGGAGCATCTGGCGGTCGCGTTCCCCATCGCGCTGGCGCTCGGCAATCTCGTCGATCCTCCTGCGACCATGGTCAACTCGGCGGGCGACTACGTCGTCTCCTTCATCGTCGCACGCTACGTGGACGGCAGGGATTGGCTCCAGAAGCAGCTTTCCGCCAGGGCGGCAAGAAAATAATACGTTATTCCGCCGTGGGCGGCGGAACCCCGCAAGATTTTTGACAGACAGGCCGGGCGGCAGGATTTCCTGCCGCCCGGTTTTTGCGCATTTCCTCGCTTCTGCGCATATTTTCCCGCCCGGACGCACACAAATAAAAGCGGCGGCAAACGCGAATTGTGCGTTTTTACCGTTTATTCTGTCTCTTTTTTCCTTTTTGCACCCGTAAAATGAGCACAATTCACAAAAACCGCAGAAAGCGTTTTTTCGGTGGAAATTCTTGCGGATTTGTGATACAATGCTACTTGGTGAGTATTGGCTTTCAAGCCATTCTTGAAATGTCAAATTCTAATAGAAAGAGGTCTTTTTACAATGGCAGAACTGAATTTGAGCAAATATGGCATCACCGGCGCTACGGAGATCATCCGCAATCCGTCGTATGAGACTCTGTTTGCAGAAGAGACCAAGCCCGGCCTGGAAGGCTACGAAAAGGGTCAGGTCAGCGAGCTGGGTGCTGTGAACGTCATGACCGGTATCTACACCGGCCGTTCCCCCAAGGACAAGTATATCGTCGTGGACAACAACTCCAAGGACACCGTGTGGTGGACCTCCGAGGCGTACAAGAACGACAACCATCCCATGAGCGAAGAGACTTGGAAGACCGTCAAGGACATCGCCGTCAACGAGCTTTGCAACAAGCGCCTGTTCGTCGTCGATGCGTTCTGCGGCGCGAACAAGGACACCCGCATGGCCATCCGCTTCATCGTTGAGGTCGCATGGCAGGCGCACTTCGTCACCAACATGTTCATCCGTCCGACCGAGGAAGAGCTTGCGAACTTCGAGCCTGATTTCGTCGTCTACAACGCCTCCAAGGCCAAGGTCGAGAACTACAAGGAGCTGGGCCTCAACTCCGAGACCTGCGTCGCCTTCAACATCACCAGCCGTGAGCAGGTCATCATCAACACCTGGTACGGCGGC
>ERZ772831.1437-NODE-1437-length-22581-cov-6.971722_pt1 | contig 22581 bp, 21 predicted proteins | sample MGYA00580858_ERZ772831 | MGnify/ENA primary metagenome ERZ772831 (study PRJEB29015, sample SAMEA2737694) | human gut metagenome | biome: human gut; feature: human-associated habitat; material: faeces | place: China | collected 2012 ... | reverse complement strand
TTGCGTAACGGATTTTTTGTCACAGAAGCGATGACCATTGGGATCATCGCTTTTACTGTTTTTTTGCGGTAGCTGAGAGCCATGCGAAAACCGTCATCCTTATTATCCTTATATCAGGCAGGGCGGCAGATCAGCAAGCTGCCGCCCCGCCAAAAGGGGAAGATATATAGATCGCATGCCGGTGAAAACCGGATGCACATGGAACACCTAACAAGGAGAGAGTACATGACACAGCGTGAACTGAAACAGCGCATTATGGACGATCCGGATTTGACGAGAGACGAAAAGGCAAAGCAGCTCAATGCACTGCGTGCGCCATACGTCAAAATGTCAGACGAAGAACTTTTGCAGCTTGTGCGTGACTTTACAAGAGAGAACGGCAGAGAGCCGACACAAAGAGATGTTATTTATGACCGCGAGCTCAAGGCGCGGTTTGGCCCTTGGAACCGCATGCTCGAGCGCGCCGGTACCCGGCCGATAGGAGAGCATTATCAGGAGAAAAAGGAAAGGCGCAAGAAAAAGCGCGCCCGTCACAAGGAATACCGCAGGCAGCTCCGAGAGCAGCAGGAACGCGCTGCCGCAGAGTAAAGAATGGTCAAACCAGCCCTGCCGACAGACACGAAAGGAGGACATTTGACAGAACGGCAGGATCAAATAGATCACAGGTGCGGCAGACGCAAGACGCGCATCAGCTGCACGAAGTAAACGAAATTAAAACCAAGGAGGAGAAGAAATACGAATGAAGACACAAACAAGTTATTTCAAAAAAGCACTCGTCGTACTCATGGCAGTCATGATGGTATTCACCATGATGCCGGGCATGGCGTGGGCGGATGTCACAGAAGCGGGCGGCAATGAAAGTAGTGCAAGTAGCATTATTGCAAGCGGGAATTGCGGCGATACAAAATCTGAAGGCAGCAATGCTGAGAGTGTTAAATGGGAACTTAGCGCAGACGGTACGCTGACCATCAGCGGCACTGGTGCGATGGAAGACTATATGTCAGCAAGTAAGAGACCTTGGCATGCAAATAAAGAGCAAATTCAGAAGGTTTGTATAGCGGATGGCGTAACCAGCGTCGCAAGAAACGCCTTCTATGGCTGTACTAATTTGCAAAATGTTACATAAAGGAACCATCAATGCCAACTCAGGCATTCCTTTTCCGCATTCCCATTTGGATATCGTTTTGTTACTTACGCCAATAGCATCCGCTAATTGTTGTTGCGTCATTCCCTGCTCTTTTCTTAATGTAGAAATGAATACCCCAATCTTTTCCTGATCCATTGCTGTTCCTCCCGTAAAACTATAAAAATACGATTTTCATGACTGTATTTTACAATTTTATCGCTATGAGGACAACTTTTCCTTCGTAGACCCCAGTCTATCTATCGTAGATTTTCATTGTATACAACTTCTTTCTGCGTATTTCAACAATCTTATCTACACATTATCTGCGACATAAAATGTGGGAGCCGACATATTTTCCCACTCTGTTAACGTAATATTTCCTTTTGCAATTTCCGCTGCTTCCAACAATCCCTGCATAGTTTCATCAAAAAAGTTACTCATAAGTTTTCCTCCGTAGTCTGTTACGTTTTCTCTTTATTTTATTCAGTCTCATTATGTATCAAATCTCGTTCAATTCCTTTTCCATAATTGTTTTAATTACTCTAATATCTGTAAAAGTCAACCTTACTCCACGATTATACATAGCCAATACTTCATTCAAATTTTCTACTAGCAATTTATTAAGCTTTTTATGTATTGTCACCGGCTGATCCTGCACTGTATGAATATGATCAAAATATTTTTCAATATGCAAACAACATAAAGCAAACGGTAAATCATAATTAATAACTTTGTTCTTTAATACAAACAATTGCTCCTGTCACATTATTCTCTTCTACCCACTTCTTAATCATATCAGTGGAAAACCTGATATCCCCAAAAATCCGACTATCTGGTTTCAATATTATCTCTGTACCTGACAAATGTTCCATTTTACAAGAATTCACGTCATGTTGGGCAATCCCCCTTACATAGTCCTGACTATAGCAGTTACTATCTCTATACACATTAATCCGCAAATTTTCGCATAATGAATTTATCGCCTGCATGCCACCTTGGGCAAAATCACCCATCTGTGCATATTCTATACTCGATATAGGATGGCCTGAAAGTATTTTATCCAATACCTGCTGATTTGTCTTTTCATTTTGTGAAAGAGGAATTCCTCTTCCATTATCAGTTATCTTTATTCTTCCATCCTCATACAGTGTAATATTAATTTCCGTGCAAAATCCTCCTGCATCGGCCTCTTCAAACGACGTTTTAAGTACTTCATAAACAATCTGATGCATATTATCTATTAAGCTTTCCTTGTCTGCTCCCATACGCATTCTCCTTCCTTCTATGTTTGGCACACAATATTCTGGCACCTTATACGAAGTAAGATACTTTTTCACCTTACTCGGCGTGGAACCAAACAATTGTGTAAATGAACGTGTAAATCCTTCGTGAGAATCAAATGCATACATAAGTGATACATCAAGAACTTTCCTACCCTCCAGCAAAGAACCAAGCGCATATTGTAGCTTTCTGATCCTAATGTATCCGGTTATTGGCATACCCATAATTTCTGAAAATAATTTACTGAAATAGAATGGACTATAACCAGCCATTTCTGCCAATTCCAGCAAACTGATTTTTTCATAAATATGTTCATCTATATAAGCCAAAATCTCCTTTAAAATTTCTGTACTCATTCACATTCTCCTCACATACAGTATCATGGATGAAGCCCACCATACATTCTACAAGCAGGATGCTTCTTATCCAACCTGTATATATAGTATACACGCTGGGAGTAGATATTTCTTGATTCCATATATGAAGTAATATATTTTCTATCTCAAACTTTTCATAACCCTTTTTGCACAAGCATCAGAATCATTACACTCTCTTTTCATGATCTTTATCCAAAGGCTTCTTATCTTCTTCCTTGTCCCTGCACTTCCATAATGCCATTGGATGCTTTGCTATATTTCTAAACTCATCACTATCCCCGAATACCCAGTCAGGATAATAATTTCCTTCTGAGAAAGCCTTCCAGAACAGCTTTTCCTCCTTTGTTGGCACCAGAACAGATGTAAGATAGTCTTTTACTTCCTTTTGTACAAATTCCAGGTCAAATCGTTCTCCTTTACGAAGCACTGAATTCAAATCACGCTTAATCTGCCGGAATGACACGTTCCCGATATTATCAAGCGCAAATTTTTCCGGTGGCTGCGCTGACCCGATTGCACTATAGAAGACGACACATTTACGAAGCATCGCTTCCTCACTTTCATCAAATAGCCCAAATTTTACCATGTTATGCATATCATATAAATCTCGTGGAGCTGTTCTTGTAAGTAATGCTACTGTTTTAGAAGCAAATATCTCCAATGGTGCTACGGAAAAAACGGTAAGCTTTTCCTCATTCCATGGCAGTCTTACTTCTCTCCGTGCCACAGGAAGCACATGACAGCGCAGCATGTAGTTAATCTCAATCTTAAGATTATCCTTTGTCCCTCCGCAATTTATATATTCATACACAAAGGAATCCAGTGCATGATAACTCTTTGATTTCGGACTCAGGACATATCCGTTTGCCATCATATACTTGCTGATTTTGTCTGTGATAATCCCCCTGTCTACAAGCATTTTTTCCCTTTCAATACTTCTGCAATAATCCAAATCAATATCCACCGAAAGTCTTGGCAAATCAAAAATAGCAAGATTAATGGCAGTTCCGCCTTTTAAAGCAATTCCTTCTGACAAAAGCTCATCCGATTCCATGAATCTCAACACATCCGCCAGACGGCATACCTTTTCCAACGTGTCCCTCGGAAAACCCAGTTCTTTTGCCATTCTGCCCAGAGTTAATCTATCCCATTGCATCATAAGCATCCACCCCCTTATCTATCAGTCCTTTCAACGAAACCGGTGCATAAAGCTTCCATCTTTTATGAAATACATTATCCTGCGATTCCTTCATCAGGTAGCGCTTTGCATCAGAGGAACCATTCTCACACGTTTCAAAAAACTGGGCTGAAAATTGGAATTCTTCCTGCATTTCTTCAAAAAAATATCCGCATTTCTGATACAGAAAACCATTGTTGTTTCTTGCCAGACATTCCAACACTTTCTGTTCATTCAGTCCCGGCACCAGCATCATGCACCGTATTACTTCCTCAATTCCTGCTATCTTTTCAAAATCACGTATACTGTCTACAACAGTCTGTTCCATGGATGTCACTCGTATTTTTCCCTGCTGTACTACTTCCATATCTGGTTTACGCTCTATGTGGCGGTACAACACTCCGTCATACTCAAAATCGTGAAATCGTTTATCCGTTGCAACATAACACTCATAAAACACCTGACTTCCATACCCAAATACCTCAAATGCACTGTGATGGGTGATACAAGCATCTGGGAACAGATTGGAACCTATCTGATAACGGGATAACACAGGCTGTTTCGTTTCCATGCTGATTACCACATAAAAATCTCTTTTCACTTTTTCTATCAGCCCTTTTTTCTGGTACTCATAAATTACCTGATTCGCTGCGGTTGCTGTTCCTACAATTTCTATCAGCTGTTCTCTCGAAAAAGAACCCTTTGCAAGTAGCTTTTCATAATGCTTCATCATGTATCATCTCCTAATGTTTTAAATTCAACGCAATGTATTATTTATTCTTAATACTCTATACTTTTTTAATAATCCATTTTAATTTTATTACATAGTATTAGAAATATCAAATACATTGTGCACTTTTTGAAATTACATTTTCCTCATCATCTCAAAACACAGCAGACAAAAGACAAACATTACTTAAAATGTTACTTCTTTCAACGTTTTTGCAGACCATATATACACGTAACTTTGATTATTTGGTATTTCTGCACGAATCTCTGCAAAATCGATAGACGACACCAGCCTACGCTGACAATAGATTTTTATAAGAAATGTTTATGGAAAAAGTATATCCTATATCTTCTGTTTTGGCAAGAAAAAAACTCACCTGTATGTTACCACACAGGTGAGTTCGATTTATTTTTACACTATTCTGTTCACAGAAGCTTATCTCTGTACACGTCCGGAAGCATCGCCGCCAGCCAGGGTCTCAACTTCTTTTCTGGATACCAGGTTGAAGTCGCCGGGGATGGTGTGCTTCAGAGCAGATGCAGCTACGCCGTACTCAAGAGCATCCTTGAAGTTCTTGCCATCCAGCATACCGCAGATCACGCCGCCTGCGAAGGAGTCGCCGCCGCCTACACGGTCAACGATGGGATGGATGCTGTACTCTTTGGAGTGATAGAACTCCTTGGTATCTCTGGAGTAGATGCAAGCAGACCAACCGTTATCGGAAGCGGAATGGCTTACACGCAGAGAGGATACGCAGTACTCGAAGTTGAACTTGTCAACCATCTGCTCGAAGATGGACTTGTAACCAGCCAGCTCCAGCTCACCGCTGGTAACATCGGTATCGCCGGGCTTGAAGCCAAGTACCAGCTCAGCATCTTCTTCGTTACCGATACATACATCAACGTACTTCATCAGGTTGGTCATAACCTTCTGAGCCTTCTCGGAGCTCCACAGCTTCTTACGGAAGTTCAGGTCTACGGATACCTTTACGCCATGCTTCTTAGCAGCGATCAGAGCCTTCTCGGTCAGCTCTGCAGCAGCGTCGGATACAGCGGGGGTAATACCGGTGAAGTGGAACCAGTCAGCGCCTTCGAAGATCTCATCGAAGTTGAAATCAGCCTCGGTTGCGGTGGAGATAGAGGAATGTGCTCTATCGTATACAACCTTGGAAGGTCTCATGGAAGAACCGCTCTCCAGGTAGTAGATACCCAGTCTCTCACCGCATCTTGCGATGTGCTTGGTCTCTACGTTGTACTTTCTCAGAGCTGCGACTGCGCACTCACCGATCTCGTTGTCAGGAACTGCGGTAACGAACTCAGCGTCATGACCGTAGTTAGCCAGAGATACTGCTACGTTAGCTTCACCGCCGCCGTAGTTTACATCGAACTCGTCTGCCTGGATAAATTTCTCGTTGTTGGGGGTGGACAGTCTCAGCATGATCTCACCCATGGTAATTACTTTTGCCATTTTGGTATATTCCTTTCTCAATCTATAACATTATTGATTATTACTTTGCGCTATACTATCGATCGTATAGAATAGGCTTCTTTCAATACACAGGTTGCAGTGACTGCGTGTTTTAGTTGCAGACTCTAAACGACCGTCGGTACTTAGATGCCGTACTTTGGCATCTTATGTACCGCTACGGGAGAGCCGAAGCGGAAGCGCGTCTGCAACTGAAATATGCAGTTGCTGCAACCGTACGGCTTAAAATTTGCTTATGATTTATTTCTGTACCAGATGAATAGCGAAGCCACCGATCTCCTCTTTCAGGTAGATAGCCTTCAGGTTGCCCTTGGCATCTCTCTTCGCGGACTCTTCGTTGAACTCAACACCCAGAACAGTGCTCAGGTAGTTGACAGCTCTCTCGATGTAGTTGGTCTTAACAGCGATGTGACCGTTCTTGCCCAGGTAAGGACTCTTCATAACTTCCAGAGCAGAGCCTGCGAATACGGAGCTGTTGCCAACCTTAGCGGGCATACCGAAGATGAATGCGAAACGGTTCGCAGCCTTAACAGCCTCTTCCTCGTTCTCTGCATTGACACCAACGTGAGCCAGTTCGAAGCCCAACATGGTCTGTACTGCTTCTCTGGTCAGCTGCTCGATCTTGTCCCACTCACCAGCGTTGATCAGGTCGCCGGGAACCATCCAGGAACCACCGCATGCGATGATCTTGGGGAAGTCAAGGTAAGAAGTCAGGTTCTTAGCGTTTACACCGCCGGTAGGCATGAACTTCATATTTACATAAGGAGCTGCCATAGCCTTGATCTTAGCCAGACCGCCGGACTGCTCAGCGGGGAAGAACTTAACTACATCCAGGCCAAGCTCGATAGCCTGCTCGATGTCGCTGGGGCTGGAAGTACCGGGAGTGATAGGAATGTTCTTCTCTACACAATACTTAACGGTTCTGGGATTTAAGCCGGGGCTTACGATGAACTTGGCGCCTGCTGCTACTGCTGCGTCAACCTGCTCTGCGTTCAGAACGGTACCTGCCCCAACACACATGCTAGGGAAGTTGTCGGTCATGATCTTGATAGCTTCTGCTGCTGCGCTGGTACGGAAGGTAACCTCTGCACAGGGAAGTCCGCCTGCGCAAAGTGCCTTTGCCAGAGGAAGTGCATCTGCTGCGTTGTCAATTTTTACAACCGGTACGATACCGATTTTGCTGATTTGCTCTAATACTGCGTTCATAAATAACACCTTTCTGTCTTATAGACTAATAGTTATGTGAAAAATCTTCGCAGGAGATCCTGTCGAAAATATTTCTGCAAAATGAAACCAATACTTTTATGCCAGTACTTCCTTCACTGCCTCAGCGATCTTGTCGCACTTGCAGTTTGCAAAGAAATACTCCTTAAACCTGGCACCGGATAAAGCACCCTTTACCAGTTCACGATCCAGATTCTTCAAGATGGTAACCATATCGGTATGAGTTACTTCTTTTACCTGATCCAGGATCTTCTTGTTGCGCTGCTCGGGAACCACTCTCTCAGGGGGATATCCACCGCCGCCGGGAGCACAGAACAGCTTTTCAAAAGTATACTGTAAATTCAGTTCACCGCCCCAGCCGAAGTTCTCAGCAAAAGGAAGTGCCACACAGTTACCGTCGTTTACCTGAGAGAACAGGTAAGCATCCAGAGGGGACTCAATGTGTCCACACAGAACCTTGGGGAAGGAATTGCATGCAAGCATGGCACCTTCGCCGGTTCCGCATCCGGTGATAACGAAATCCGCTGCCCCGGAGTTCAAAAGAACTGCTGCCAGAATACCGTTCTGTACGTAGGTCAGGGAATTGGGATCCTCTGCGCCGCACATACCGTAGTTGAATACTTCATGACCCATGGGCTCTACTACTTTTTTAAGAGTAGCACAGATCATTTCATTCTTGGCAGCCTGACTGTTTTCATTGATCAAAGCTATCTTCATGAGATACTCCTTTTCCAAACGCCACAACAGTCAGCCGCCGAAATTCTTCTGCGACTGACCTGATGTGAATTGTTTATTCTGTTTTTGATATCCTGCGTAAATGCACAAGCTCCATAGCTACTCACTCGCAAATTCGTGCTTCGCACTCTGCATCCGGCTCGTAAACTCACCGGATATTTACTCGTGAGCTGTGCAAGGAAAACAAATGTCCGCTATGCGGCCGCTTGTTTTCCTTTTGCACAAGCTCTACTGGGGCTGTTTGCCGATGTAAGCAAGGATACCGCCATCTACATAGAGGATGTGTCCGTTGACTGCATTGGATGCCTCAGAAGCAAGGAATACAGCGGGACCGGTCAGCTCTTCGGGCTTCAACCATCTGTTAGCAGGGGTCTTAGCGCAGATGAACTGGTCGAAAGGATGTCTGCTGCCATCGGGCTGGATCTCACGAAGAGGAGCTGTCTGAGGAGTCTCGATGTAACCGGGTCCAAGGCCGTTACACTGAATGTTGTACTGGCCGTACTCGGAGCAGATGTTCTTGGTCAGCATCTTTAAGCCGCCCTTAGCTGCTGCATATGCAGATACAGTCTCACGACCCAGCTCGGACATCATGGAACAGATGTTGATGATCTTACCATGACCCTTCTTGATCATTGCAGGGATAACTGCTTTCGATACGATGAAAGGTGCATTCAGGTCTACGTCGATTACCTGACGGAACTGATCTGCGGTCATCTCGGTCATGGGGATTCTCTTGATGATACCTGCGTTGTTCACCAGGATATCGATGGTGCCTACTTCCTTTTCGATCTGAGCTACCATAGCGTTAACTGCCTCTTCATTGGTAACGTCGCATACATAGCCGTGAGCCTTGATACCTTTCTCAGCGTATGCTGCCATTCCCTTGTCTACCAGCTCCTGCTTGATATCGTTGAAGCAGATGGTAGCACCGCACTCAGCGTATGCGGAAGCGATAGCGAAACCAATACCGTAAGATGCGCCGGTAACCAGTGCAACCTTACCTTCCAGTGAGAAATTAGTGAATTCAGACATTGTTTTTTCTCCTTTTCTTTATAAAAACTGTTATTTTAGTTACATGTTCCAAAGGATCTTATTTCAGATCTCTGTTGTCGACACCGTCCATGTCATCAAAGTCCTGATTCTCGCCGACCATACCCCAGATAAAGGTGTATGCTCTGGAACCGCATCCGGAATGGATGGACCAGCTGGGGGAGATCACTGCTTCTTCGTTACGCATTACGATGTGGCGGGTCTCATCGGGCTCACCCATATAGTGCATAACAAAGGCATCCTCAGGCATATCGAAATACAGATATACTTCCATACGTCTGTCATGTGTATGACAAGGCATGGTGTTCCATACACTGCCGGGCTCTAACTTCGTCATACCCATCTCCAGCTGACAGCTCTCTACCTGTCCGGGAAGGATATACTTGCAGATTACTCTGTGGTTGGCATCCTCCAGAGTACCCAGTTCTACTTTATTCTCATCCTTTACAATGACCACGCCCTCTTCGGGAGTACCTTCCGGCTTGATCAGCACGGTCGGATAAGTCTTATGTGCGGGAGCGGAATTCAGATAAAATTTAGCGGGCTGTTTCTCATCTTCACTTGCGAAAATGATCTCCTTGGAGCCCATTCCTATGTACATAGCTTCCTTGTAACCTACCTTGTACACTTTGCCATCAACGGTAATCATACCTGCTCCGCCGATATTGATCACACCCAGTTCTCTTCTCTGACAGAAATACTCTGCACGGAGTTCATCTCCGGCGGTCAGAGTGATAGGGCTTACAGGAACTGCTGCTCCTGTAATGATTCTGTCGATGTGGCTGTACACCAGCTTGATCTCGCCGGGTACGAACAGATTCTGGATCAGAAACTCTTCTCTCAGACGCTCTGTGGTGTAATGCTTCACATCTCTTGGTGATACTGCTGTTCTAAGTTCCACCTTACGCCTCTCTTTCCTCAACGGGCGGCCTGCGTGCCGCTATTGAATGTTACCTTTTTATGAAAGCACTTACATTATAACATATCATTGTAACCATTTCCAACACATTTTTACTATTTTTTATAAAAATTTTGGAAGGCTGTAACTGCTTTTCTCTTTTGTATGAGTTAAGTATACTAGAAAAGATTCTCAAAGTCTTTTCATATTTTAATCTAAACATTGCAAATTTTGAACTTTTGGTGTTTAATAAAAGAAAAAGCGAAAAGGATGAAAGAAATGGAAGAACTTACCTCCTGTAAAACAGCCATAGAAAACTGTAAAACCTCCGGGACTTTTGCCATTGCCCACTTATATAAAGAAGAAAAAGCCATGGACATGCACATCCATGACTGCTACGAGATCTACTATTCCATCTGCGGCGGCAAACAGTTTCTGATCGACAACTGCTTCTACACCATCGCCCCAGGCGATCTCTTTATCATCAACCAGTACGAAAGTCACAAGCTGACCCAGATCGACAACTCCGTCCACGAACGTATCGTTCTGTCGGTGGCGCCGGATTTCATGAAGCTGATCTCCACCAAAGAGACGGATCTGAGCTTTTGCTTCACTCACCGCAGTGCCCCCTTTTCCCATAAGCTTTCGCTCAACAAGGAACAGCAGAAACGTTTCCTCTATTATATCAACAAAATCACTTCCGCGGAGGGCTTTGCCCATGACATCACGGAATATGCCGCTTTCATGGAGCTGATGGTCATGCTCAACACGCTGTTCATCCGCAGTGCAGAGCAGACGGCGGCCGGGGAAACCGTAACAGATCCCGCCGAATACAAGGACAGTAGCTACCGCTACAACCATCAGGTGGACGATATTCTGGCTTACATCAACCAGAACATCTCCCAGCCTATTACAGTGGAACATCTGGCCGGACAGTTCTACTTAAGCGAATCCTATATCTGCCGGATTTTCAAATCCGCCACAGGCACCACCATTAATAAATACATCACCGCCCGCCGCATCAGTATCGCCAAGGCGGTTCTGAACGAAAACGGCAATGTCATGGAAGCCTTCGAACGCAGCGGTTTCACGGACTACAGCAATTTCTTCAAAGCCTTCACCAAAGCCGTGGGTGTTTCCCCGAAAAAATACGCAAGCCTGAGTGTCAGCTAAACTGCTGACGCTCAGGCTCTTCTTTTTACATTTCTTAATCATTCGGTCTCTGGTAGAACCGGCCCGCCAGATTCTCCGTACGGATCATGTTGACAAAGGCCTGCGGGTCCGTCTCCCGCACCGTATTCACAACTTTGTTCACCTCGTCTCGTCCCACCACGGAATACAGCACGTCACATTCCTGTTTGGAATAACAGCCCTCGCCCTTGATCAGGGTGGCATCGTGATGGGTGATCTCCGCAATAGCTTCGTAGACATCCTCCGGCCGTTTCGTCACGATGATCAGTGTCTGCTTCTGGTAGCGCTTGTACAGCACATGAAGTACCTGTGTGGAGGTATACTGAAAAATAATGGAATACAGCGCCTTGTCCCAGCCAAACAGTGCTCCGGCAATTCCAAGGATCACCACATTTCCCGCAAAAATATAATTCCAGGAATCAATGCCATACTTTTCCGACAGGAAGATCGCGATAAAATCCGTACCGCCGCTGGTGGCATTGGCGAACAGACACAGGCTGATGGCCAGTGCATTGATCAGTCCACCGAAGATAGCAATCAGCAGAATATCCTCCGTTACCGGCCAGGCGGGCACCATATCCGTCAAAATACCGCTCACCACGATCATCAGACAGGAATAACCGGTGAACTTTTTTCCGATGAATTTGAAGCTGATGACCACCGGAACCGCATTTAAGATAAAGTTGATCACCGAAAAGGGAGGCTCCCAGTGCCACAACAGCACGCTGATCTCCTGGATCAGTCGGGTCAGGCCGTTGAATCCACCGGGGATCAATCCCCCGGCCCGGACAAAGCTTTTCAAATTGACTGCCATGATAAAGGATCCCGCCAGGATCAGGCAGGTACGCCGCAAGGTATCACAAATACTCTTCTTCGTCATAATTCGCTCCTTCTTACATCCTTCCTGCCTCTTCCTTCACAGAACCTTCCTCTGTGTGCGTTTTTTCCGCATTCCCGTCTTCCATCGTTTCGTCTGCTGCCTTTTGCAAAGGCTCATTCTCCGCACAGTCTTTCCTTTTCCTGTCACACCTCTGACACAACACGCATCCCAACAGGATCAGTACACTTCCCGCACTCACTAAAATACCGATATTCCGTCCTTCCGGTACATAGTGCATCTGTATCGTATGTTCTCCCGCTTCCAGATCAAATGCCATGAGCGCATTGCCAAACTGCTCAGTCTCTGCATTTTCTCCGTCGATCTGCACCGTCCAGCCCTCCTCATAAGGCACGGACAGGATCAGTCTGCCGGCTTCTTCCAGACTTAAGGTTCCGGAAATATGAGTGCTGTCCATCGCTACATTTTCAAGATGTTCTTTTGACAATATCTCCACTGCCTGTGCCAGCACTTCTTCATTCATTACATAAGCTTCCGCCGATACCTTCGGGGTATCGTCCGTGTCATCCCCATTGGTCAAGGTAACTCTCTCGCCTTTTTGCAGATAGCCCAGATACAGGATAGCTCCGTCCTTCAGATCACTGTAATCCTGCGTCTCCAGCGTTCCCCCAAGCACCTGAACCTTTTTCGTCCCTGTGGCATTGATCCTCGCGTAATAGTAGCCTGCCCGGTCCGCCGTAATACATACATTATCTCCGCTAGTCTCACTGGTCGCCCGGTCCAGTAAGGGCTCTGCGATTCCCAGATCCTCGGTCAGCTGATTCTGCACTCTCACACCGGTGCCGATCTCGTCCGTAACATTCCAACCCATCGGTGCCACATAGCCAAAAGGCAGCGTATATTTACAATGATATAAATAAACATCTCCGCTGTTATTCACGATCTCATACAGACCGTTTTCGTATTTATCCGATCCGCCGAACATATAATCCACATTCAGGAGTGCCGACACGAAAGCTGTCGCTCCGTCAAATCCGTAATAAACCTTACTGTGACGCATACCCAGCATTTTATACAGGTCCATAACGATGGAATTCATGGTGGAGGAAAATACGGAAGCCGTAGGGTATCCCGTAAGAGTACCGTCATTTTTCGTCTTGCGGGTAAACTTCTCGATACGGAAGAAGTCATCCCCCTCCTGTTCCTGCGCTAGGGCGTACAACGCCTTATAATCCTCCTGGTCTCCCAGATAAGCGCTTCGTCCGGTAGTGCCCAGACTCGTATTAAATGTATTGATGCTCAGCTCCGCCACTACGCACGCCAGCACCAGAATCCCCAGCACCTGCCTCGTCAGTTCGTCTTTTCTCGTCCGGTACAAATACAGAAGCACACCATAGATCGTAACGAACACCAGCGTCAGCACTTCAATACCCGTGTCGAAATCCTCGCTCTCCACGAATTTCTCACAGGCAAGTAAAAATATCACCGCCGCCAGATACCCATAGATAATCTGCCTGGGAGAAGTGCCCTCGACATTTCGGAAAGCATCATAGCACATGACAAGGATCAGAAAAATATATAGAAAAGACTGTCTCGCCGGCAGGGAATCCGGATAATTCAGACCGTGCCATAAAAAGTCCAGGACATTGGTTCCGAAGCTGAGCAGCAAAAATCCCGCCAGTGCCAGATTGCAGAACCGTTTTCTCACTGATATTTTTTCATTCAGTGCATACATGGGCACCAGTAAAAATACTGCCACACCACAGTAAATGTTCGGCCAGTGTTCCAGTCCCCTCTCCGTGGTCACGCACAGGCAATGTCTCGCCAGCATATCAAACACGGAAAAATAGGACTCCAGCGTACCGGGGAAATCCGAATTGCCAAAATCCGTCCGTAGAATAGCACAGACCTCCGGAATCAGCAGTACTGCAGCCAGCCCTCCGGCCAGCAGGGAGGCAAATGCAAATCTTCCGATCCTGCCGAATACGATCCGTGCTTTCCTGCTCTGCCCTTCCGTCATGGTATAGTATTCCGTGATCAAAAACATTCCAAAATACAGCACCAGAAAGATACAGATCATAATGGAGATGTAATAATTGGTCAGAATACAGAGTCCCAGAGTCACGGTATACATGACCCATTTGCCTTCTCTGACCAGCCGCTCTGCTCCTAACAGGATCAAGGGTAGCAGGATCAGGCAGTCCAGCCACATCACATTCCAGTTGTAGGCCGCCAGATAGCCGGACAGAGCATACGCAGTGGAAAACAAAAGAGCCGCCGGATCCTCCTTGCCGAACACTTTCCGCAGATAGATGCTGAAGGTAAGCCCCATAAGGCCGATCCGCAGGATCACCAGATAACTCATGAATTCCATGATCAGGCCTTCCGGCAGCAAAAATACCAGCCAGTTAAAAGGACTTGCCAGATAATAGACATACAGTGCCAGGAAATTCGATCCGATCCCTACATTGTAGGAATAGAACAGTCCCTCTCCCGCTTTGATCTTGTGTACAAATTCACTTAAAAAAGGCATATACTGATGGTACATGTCGGAGAACAGAAAACTCCGGTCACCAAAAGGATATATGCCCCGTATGATAAAAAGAACCAGCATAATAAATGCAGGCACAAAGAACGCAAGCACAGAGATCCCTCTCTGCATCCTGCGCTCCTCACTACTTGTTGCTGTCGTTTTATTGCCGTTCATATTATTTTTCTCCCACGATCTCTTTTCTTACCTTCCGTAATCAAACAGCAGATAATACTCCAGACTCCGGTAATCGTTCAATGCTTCCCCACATTCCTTCACCGTCGTGAGTGTGCCGTCCGCTTCTCTCACACCGGCCGCGCTGATCACCGGATATTTTTCCCGCACCCCGGTCAGACTGCTCTGCAAGGCAGGCAGCGGCAGATCACAGTTCTCCAACACATCCATGGCCAGATAATTGGCACTGGTCTCTCCGTCCGTCTGCTCCTCAATGTCAAAGTTGCTCCAGATCACATAAGGTACTTTATATTTTAACAGATTTTCCTCATCTGTTAAAGTCTCCGGATCCACTTTATTATTTCTTAAGATCGGATTGCTCACATAGGTCGTAGGCTGATGATCCCCGAAGAATACGATCATGGTATCCTCATCGACCTGAGAGAAATAATCAATCAGTCCCTGCAGGGCGGAATCCGTCTGTTTTACCAGGGACAGATACATGGACAGTACCTTGGAATCAATACCGTCCACCGTGATATCCGGGGTAAAATTGTGGAATTCCTCCTCATAACCGCTGTGATTCTGCATGGTCACATTGAATACAAACAGAGGCTCTCCCGCTTCCTTGTTCTCATACAGTTCAATGATCTTGGCAAAGCTGCTCTCATCGGAGATATAGTTACGGATCCGTTTCGGATTCCTGAAATCGTCCTGTGACAGGAACTCATCAAATCCAAGCAGCGGATAGACTCTGTCTCTGTCCCAGCCGCTGGCATAATAAGGATGGATCGCCACAGTATGATAATCCAGTTCCTTCAGGTAGGAAGCCAGAGAAGGCATCTCCTTCTGCACATACTGCTGGTAAGCCACGCTGCCCTGCGGTAAAAATCCTATAGTGTTGCCGGTAAGGAATTCAAACTCCGTATTGGCAGTATTCCCGCCCAGCACGGAAACATTCAGGTAACCGGTTCTGGTATTCTCTGTCCCCTGTTGTAAGCTGTGAATAAAGGGCATATAGTCTTCGTTGGTGGTAAACTCTCCCCGGACTGCCAGATCCGAAAATGCCTCATCCATGATCACAATGATATTCGGACGCTTCACGCTCTCCGGTTCTTCCACAGCTGCTGCAAGCCCTGCGGAATCTTTCCCGGCCTGCTCATAATTGCTGCCGGTGCCATCTGCAGAATAATCTGCGGGTTTCTCCACATCCATATATTCCATTTCCATCAGAAATGCCACGATATTGCCATCTCTCTTATTCATGACGGTAGGGGTAAACAGCTTGTCGTATAATCCAAAGCTCTGCACAAAGCTCTCGCTCTGTATCATGCCGGTATAACCATAGATCATGACAATGCTTAACAGGATCAGTGCCGCTCTCTTTGCCACTCTTCCCGGTGCCTTCATGTGAAAACGGCTCTCGATCAACAACAAAATCAGGAATCCCACAATGACCAGTATCGTACTGGTGGACAATTCATAGTTGAAATTGCCCGCCACACTGGCTGCTGTACTGATGGAATAAATATCCCAGGGCATGATGGGTGCGGAACGGAAATTCAGCACATAATAATTCGCCAGTCCCACCACCATGAAAAAGGCCGTCTGCAACATCAGAGCCGCCCGGACATATTTCACGATTCCGAATAACAGAAGTGCGGTCAGTACATAGAACGCCATGTTCAACAGCTGGGTTTTGAAATGCATTGTCGTAAAAGGATTATGGGTATACATTTCAAACAGATAAAATGTCACCAGCGGACATACTGCCAGCGCGATACAGGAAGGAAGCTTCTCCCTGGTAATTCCTATTTTTCGAACGGAATGACGCAAAAAGCCTGTAATGGCAGCTGCGACACTTCGTATTGATTTTTTCTGTAAATAATCCATTGCTTAACTCTCCTCTTATACTTAAGAGATTTTATCGCAATGACAGAAAAATAACAATTTCCGAATTGCACACATTTGCTAACATTACAGGCTTAATTTTGTTACTTTTTACAAATATTTTACTTGATTTCTAGTTGATCTCGTATTTTCCGGCTTCCTTCAGGCGCAGCATAGCTCTCGCCATGGATGCCTGGGATACATGGTACTCCTGAATGCTCTGCTTCTGACGCAGCTGCTCTTTGGCTCGCTCCAGAGCGGCTTCCGCACGGACTCTGTCGATATCCTCCGGGCGCTCCGCCGTATCCACCAGCATGATCACACGGTTATGAGAAATGTAGACACAGCCCACACCGACTACGGCCTTGGTCCAGTCGTCATCCTCTTTTTCCTTAAACCGTACCTCGCCTTCCTTCGTGGCAATGACCATATCCTCATGATGGGACATGATGGCCTGCTCGCCGTCCAGAGCCGGTACGATAATGATGCCGCATTTTCCGTCGAAAAATACTTTATCACTGGCAATGACCTTCAAGCTGAAGGTGTTCATACGCACACCGCCTTTCCTTACTGTGCCATGAGCTTCTTGGCCTTCTCCACTGCCTCGTCAATGGTTCCTACATTGAAGAATGCAGCCTCGGGATACTCATCCATCTCTCCGTCGATGATCGCACGGAATCCGCGGATGGTCTCCTTCACAGGCACATACTTACCGGGTACACCGGTGAAGTTCTCTGCCACATGGAAGGGCTGGGACAGGAAACGCTGAATCTTACGGGCACGATATACGGTGACCTTATCCTCATCGGACAGCTCTTCCATACCCAGGATGGCGATGATGTCCTGCAGTTCCTTGTACTTCTGCAGCATTGCCTGTACCTGGCGGGCGGTCTCGTAATGCTCCTTACCTACCACATCCTCTTCCAAAATACGGGAGGTGGATTCCAAAGGATCCACAGCTGGGTAAATACCCTGCTCCACGATCTTACGGGACAGAACGGTGGTGGCATCCAGATGGGCGAATGTAGTTGCGGGTGCAGGGTCTGTCAGGTCATCCGCAGGCACATAGACAGCCTGTACGGAAGTAACACTACCCTTATTCGTAGAAGCAATACGCTCCTGCAATTCACCGACTTCGGTAGCCAGAGTGGGCTGATATCCTACTGCGGAAGGCATACGGCCTAACAATGCGGATACCTCACTACCTGCCTGTACAAAACGGAAAATGTTATCAATGAACAACAGCACGTTCTGGTGCTCTTCATCACGGAAGTACTCTGCCATGGTCAGTCCGGTCTCGGCTACACGCATACGTGCTCCGGGGGGCTCGTTCATCTGACCGAAGACTAGCGCAGTCTTCTCCAGAACTCCAGACTCCTTCATCTCACTCCACAGATCGTTACCCTCACGGGAACGCTCTCCGACACCAGTGAAAATAGAATATCCACCGTGCTCGGTAGCAATATTACGAATCAGCTCCTGAATCAGCACGGTCTTACCTACACCGGCACCGCCGAACAGACCAATCTTACCACCTTTTGCATAGGGAGCCAGCAGATCGATAACCTTGATACCGGTCTCCAGCATCTCTACTACAGGACTCTGCTCTTCGAAGGAAGGTGGATCTCTGTGGATAACCCAATGTTCCTCTCCTTCCAGGGATTCTCCACCGTCGATGGTCTCTCCCAATACGTTGAACAATCTACCCAGTGTCTTATTACCTACCGGCACCTGAATTCCTTTTCCGGTAGCAATGACATCCATATCCTTGCAAAGTCCTTCACTGGCACCCAGCATGATGCAGCGAACGGTATTGTTGCCAATATGCTGTGCCACTTCCATGACCAGACGCTTGCCTTCACTGTATACTTCCAGGGCATCCTTGATAAAAGGAAGATCATTGTTCTCGAACTCTACGTCTACAACAGGTCCCATGACCTGGACGATCTTACCATGATTTTTTTCCTTTACGTTACTCAATTGTTCAGGACCTCCTTTCTTGCCTTTTTCTTCTTTTTCTGAGCCTTGGCACCAGCAATGACCTCAGTGATCTCCTGTGTGATCATGGCCTGACGTACCCGGTTGTACTGAATGGACAGATCATGGATCATGGCGGAAGCATTCTTATTTGCTGCCTCCATGGCCATCATCCTGGCATTCTGCTCACTGCAGAACGATTCTACCAGTGCACCGTAGACATATCCCATGACGAAATCCGGGACAATGTTGTTTAGCACTGCCTTGGGAGACGGTGTCATGACTAACGGTTCCTGATACATACTCAGATCCTGTCCGTCTTTGGTAATAAAACGTTCTTTTATGATAGGTAACAGACGCATCATATGTGGTTCCGTTGTCACGCTGTTTACCATATTGGTATAAATAATATATACCTCATCCAGCTGTTCTTCTTCGAACTGCTCCAGAATCGTCTCCGTAATGATACGGGCACGATGCAGCGTCGGATTCTGCGCGGTGTAATGGAACTGCTCCGCCACCTCGATTCCGCGGTGTCCGAAATACTGACGTCCCAGTTCACCGACAACGAACAGTTTGTACTTTCCGGTCTTCCCGGCTTTCTGCATCTGTTCTTCTGCCATTTTCAGTACATTATGGTTATAGGCTCCGGCCAGGCCTTTATCCGCGGTGACTACTACCAGTCCCGTGGTCTTCTCCTCAGCCGGTTTGTCCTTACGTTCATCGAAATATTTATTATCGATCTCCGGTAAGTGACGGACGATTCTGCTGACCATCGTCTGCAGAGTATAGAAGTAAGGCTCTGTCTCTTCCAGATTCTTCTTGGCTTTCCGAAGCTTTGTGGAAGAGATCATATACATGGCATTGGTGATCTTCATGGTATCCTGAATGCTTTTCATACGACTTTGTATTTCTCTCGTATTTGCCATGTTAACCTCCTGTTATTTGTAACTATTCAGAGCCAATGGGCGAAGTAACCACATAAGCAAAAGTAAAGCCCTGAAAGAGCGGTTTTGCGAATGGGTTTCTGAATAGTTACATTATTTCTGTAAAAATTCCTTTTTAAATTCTGTTGCAGCATCACAGATCTGCTTGTTCAGCTCGTCATCCAGAGCCTTGGTGGTCTCTAACTGACGAACGATGTCGCTGTGCTGTTCCTTCATGTAGTCTAAGTACTTCATCTGGAAATCCTTTACCTGATTTACAGGCACATCCAGCATCACTCTGCCGTTGGCTGCACACAGGGTCATAACCTGCTCTGCCATGCTCAAAGGCCTGCACAGAGGTTGCTTCAACAGTTCCATCAGTACATGTCCGTGCTGTAACTGTTCCTTTGTGGCGTTATCCAGATCAGATGCGAACTGGGTGAACACTTCCATCTCGCGGAACTGTGCCAGGTCGATACGGATACTTCCGGCTGCTTTCTTCATTGCCTTGGTCTGTGCAGCACCGCCGACACGGGATACGGACAGACCGACATTGACTGCAGGTCTCATGCCGGAGAAAAACAGATCACTCTCCAGGAAGATCTGACCATCGGTAATGGAGATAACGTTGGTCGGAATGTATGCGGATACATCGCCTGCCTGGGTCTCAATGATCGGCAGTGCGGTGATGGAGCCGCCGCCCTTATCGGCACTCAGTCTTGCGGAACGCTCCAGCAGTCTGGAATGCAGATAGAATACATCTCCGGGATATGCCTCACGTCCGGGAGAACGTTCCAGCAACAGGGACAGTGCACGATAAGCTACCGCATGCTTGGACAGATCATCGTATACGATGAGGACATCCTTGCCCTGATACATAAAGTACTCAGCCAGTGCGGTACCGGAATAAGGTGCGATGTACTGCAGAGGTGCAGGATCGCTGGCGGTTGCAGATACGATAATGGTGTAATCCATGGCATCGTTCTTTTTCAGGGTTCCTACCAGTTTTGCAATGGTGGATGCCTTCTGGCCGATAGCCACATAGATACATACCACATCCTTGCCCTTCTGGTTCAAAATTGCATCGATGGCAATGGAAGTCTTACCGGTCTGACGGTCACCGATGATCAGCTCACGCTGTCCACGACCGATGGGGAACATGGAATCGATAGCCAGAATACCAGTCTCCATAGGCACGCCTACGGACTGTCTGTCCACGATGGAAGGTGCCGGCTGCTCGATGGGACGATAGCCTTCTTCCTTAATAGGACCTGCACCGTCAATGGGTGCTCCCAGAGCATCCACGATTCTGCCTTTGAATCCGTCACCTACAGGAATACCGGCTCTCTTACCGGTACGAACGACCCTGGTGCCTTCGCGGATCTCGGTATCATGACCGAACAGGATACATCCGATCTCATCTCTGCGGACATCCTGTACCATACCTTTGACACCGGAATCAAAGATAACGATCTCGCCGTACTCTGCATGGTCGATACCATTGACGTTGGCGATACCGTCACCTACCCAGCTGACAGAACCGATCTCATTTTCCTGTGCCTGTAAGTTGAAATCCTCGATCTCACCTTTCAGAATGGAAATGATGCCCTGCTCACTGGCGGTCTTTCCTACCTGGGAAAGCTTGTCTGCGAACTGCTTCATACGTCCATTGGTACTCCAGTCATAGACCTCGTTACCGGCACGGATGATGAAACCGCCGCCAAGAGAAGGATCTTCTTTGGTCTCAAAGACCATATCCTCTCTGTTGTATTTCTTCTGGATAAAATTACGGATATTCTGCAGCTGCTCATCGGTGGGCGCTGTCACATAGGACAGGGTTACAACGAACTCTTCCTTTTTCTCGGGAGAGGCTTCTCTGTATGCGGTGCAGATATCATCCCACAGATAGACGTCTCCGTTGTCACACAGGACTTTCAGAAAATCTCTGATCTGTAAGGGGAATACTTTTTCTATTACATTGTGCTTGGCAGACAGTGACACAGCAGGGGATTCGAAATCCAGCTTCACCTGCGGTACGGCTTTGAAGATATCGCCTGTCTGACCTACAATGTCTCCGGGGATATTCAGTTCACGCAATCTTTTTGCGTATTCTAAAGCTGTACTAATCAATCTTTTCACCTGTCTTTGCTATAAATTGGTTGTAAAGTTCTCTGTCTGAATCTGCGTTCTGCTTGGCAGCTACCAGTTTTGCAGTAGCTTCCACTACCAGGCCGGCGATCTGTTCCTGTGCCTGCTCGATGCGCTTCTGCTCTTCCAGTGTGGCATTCTTACTGGCATTGTCCATGATCTTTTTCGCTTCTGTCTGGGCATCTGCCACGATGCGGTCATATTCGTTGCTGGCCTTGCCTCTTGCCTCGTTCAGAATGCTTTCTTTTTCTGCCTGAACACCGCTTAAGGATGCCTCGTACTGGCCTTTCAGTTCATTGGCACTGTCCTGTGCAGCTTTTGCATCTGCATATTGCTTATCGATCTCTGCCTGTCTTGCATCCAGGATCTTGTGGATGGGCTTGATCAGGAAGATCTTCACAATGGCAAAGATGATCAACAGATTCAGGATGGTCCATACAATATTAATATCTAATCTCAGCATGTGCTTTCATCCTTTCTTACGTTTCGCTTTCTAATTTCCTTATAACTATCCGAAACTTCCATTCGCAAAACGCTCTTTCAGAGCTTTCTTTTTGCTCATGGAGTTTTAGTCGTCGTAAATCGTCACAAAACAGCTTACAAATGCAGGCATTTGACGCTTGTCTGTGACGTTTCCGGCTTCGGATAGTTATGCCATGAACAGAATGATCAGGATACCGATAACGAATCCGTAAATAGCGGTTGCCTCTGCCAGCGCACCACCTAACAGTAAGATCTTGGTGATCTTGCTCTCTGCTTCCGGCTGTCTTGCGACTGCCTCTGCTGCTTTACTTGTTGCGATACCGATACCGATACCTGCTCCG
>ERZ772831.1435-NODE-1435-length-22604-cov-5.801543_pt1 | contig 22604 bp, 18 predicted proteins | sample MGYA00580858_ERZ772831 | MGnify/ENA primary metagenome ERZ772831 (study PRJEB29015, sample SAMEA2737694) | human gut metagenome | biome: human gut; feature: human-associated habitat; material: faeces | place: China | collected 2012 ... | reverse complement strand
CTGCAAGACTCGCTGCTTGCGTGCATCCATCGTCATAGCGCCTGCCTCCTTTTTGCGTTCGCTTTGTTTGTTTAGCACTCCTTGTTCCTGAGTGCTAAGACCATTATAGCCAATTTTCCGGTGCTGTCAAGCCCCTTGGAAAAATGTTTTAAAAGATTCATAATTCTGTCATAAACGAAGAAAGCGCCCTCCTTATTATAAGGAAAGCGCTCCGGCATGTTCTTTACTCTTCCATCTGCCTTGCCAGAAATGCCGCCGCCACATTCACGGCCTTGAGCTGGGCGGCATCCGGCGTGGCCGTGCGGTCTTCGGTCAGCAGGGCCACCACGCCGGTCACATCGCCCGCCGCAATGATGGGTGCGGCGCACAACACCACCCGGGGCGAGCCTTCGCAGGGCAGGATGCACTTTTCGGCAATGCCCTCGCTCTGGTACAACCTGCGGCCATCCATCAGCTTTTCCAGCGGCTGGCTGATGCTGCGGTCGGCCAGCTCCCGCCGGCCGGAGCCGCTCACCGTAAGGATGCGGTCGCGGTCGGCCACCAGTGTGGTCAGCGCAAAGCTTTTGCTGAGCACCTCGGTATACTGGGCCGCTACTGCGTTCATCTCGCCAATGGGCGAATACTTTTTAAAGATCACCTCGCCGTCGCCTGTGGTGAAGATCTCCAGCGGGTCGCCGCGGCGGATGCGCTGGGTGCGGCGGATCTCCTTGGGGATCACCACCCGGCCCAGCTCGTCGATGCGGCGCACGATTCCTGTTGCTTTCATGTTTTTGCTCCTCCGTTTCCTTAAAAATGCCTGCAGCACTAGTATCTGTCAGGCCGGGCCATTTATACCTGCCGCCCCCGCGCAAAAAGACCTGCACGGAAAGCTGCCTCTTCGTTGCGTTTCCGGCAGGGTTCTGCTACAATGATACAAAAAGCCGTTTTCATAAGCACAGCACCCCGCTTATGAAGACAGCTCCTAAAATTCTACTGAGAAAGGCAGGTGTCCGGATGCCGAACATCCTCATTCTGGGCGGCGGTGCCGCCGGTCTTGCAGCCGCGCTGGCGGCGGCACAAAGTGCCCCCGCTGCACAGGTCATTGTGCTGGAGCGCAACCCGAAGCCGGGCAAAAAGCTGCTTGCCACCGGCAATGGCCGTTGCAATCTGGATAACACCGGCATTGCACCGGAGCTGTATTTCACTGCCGACCCGGCAGCACTTCGTCCGCTGCTGGATGCCGTAAATACCGCCGACCCGCTGCGCTGGTTCCATGCGCTGGGGCTTTATACCCGCACCGACGAGGCGGGCCGGGTGTATCCGTACTCCAATCAGGCGGCGGACGTGCTGGCCCTGCTGGAGCATCACCTTGCGCAGCACCATGTGCAGCTGCGCACCGGCTGCACCGTGCGCACCCTGAACCAGAGCCGCAGCGGCTACGCCGTGCAGTTCGAGACGGCAGGCGGCTCTGCCGAAACGCTGCGCGCCGATGCCGTCATCTGCGCCATGGGCGGTGAGGCAGGGCCGCAGTTCGGCACCGACGGCTTTGGCACCCGGTTCGCCGCCCAGTGCGGCGGCAGGGTGGAGCCGCTGTACCCCTGCCTGACCGCCCTGCAGTGCGCAAAGCCCCGCAAAGCGCTGGCTGGCATCCGTGCCAAGGCAGCAGCATCCCTGCTGGACGGTGCCCGTGTGCTTGCCTGCGAGAACGGCGAGGTACAGTTCACCGATTACGGCCTTTCCGGCATCTGCATCATGCAGCTGTCCGGCCTGCTGGCCCCGGGCCGCGGCCCCAAGGCTCCTGCTGTGGAGCTGGACCTCTTCCCGGCAGTGGACGAAACCGCACTTGCCAGCCTGTTTGCGGCCCACGCCGCCCAGACGGCAGGGGGCAGCGCTGCTGACTTCTGGCTGGGCCTGCTGAACCAGAAGCTGGGCCGTACTGTGTGGTCTGCCGCCGGGCTGCAGGACAGCGACGCGCCTGCCGTGCTCACCGCCGCACAGTGGCAGAAGCTGGCCCACACCGCCAAGCACTGGCGCTTTGAAGGGCTGACCCCCTGCAGCTGGAAGCAGGCCCAGACCACCGGCGGCGGGCTGGCCCTGCGGGAGGTGGATCAGCACTTCCAGTTCAAGGGCTGTCCGGGCCTTTACTTTGTGGGCGAAACGCTGGACTGCGCAGGCAGCTGCGGCGGTTTTAACCTGCACTGGGCGTTCGGCTCCGGCCTTGTGGCCGGGCGCAGCGCTGCAGGCCATGCTGCAGCAGGCCGTGCTCTGCCAAAAGCCTCCGCGCCCGCAAAGAGCAGGAAAAAGCCGCACAGGTAAAAATGAGCTTTAAATTTTCAACAAAAGCTTGACATCTTGTGCAGATCGCATTATCATAAAGACAATAAAAGTTTGTTCAGAGGATTGAGCAGAACAAGCAAGGGGAGAGTCGAAAGGCCCTTTTGTTTGTCCTGCTCTTTTTCTTTTATTCGGCAAACGGAGCGATCAGGAGGTTTTTATGCTGGATGTAGCAATTATCGGCTGCGGTGTCATTGGTGCGGCAGCCGCCTATGAGCTGTCCCATTACCCGCTGCAGACCGCCATTTTCGAGGCTGAAAATGACGTGGCAGACTGCACCACCAAGGCCAACAGTGCCATTCTGCACGCTGGCTACGACCCCGAACCGGGCACCCGGATGGCGCGGCTCAACGTGGAGGGGTCCGCACTGGCCAAGGAGATCTGCGCCCGGCTGGATGTGCCGTACCTGCAGTGCGGCAGTCTGGTGCTGGCCCTCAGCCCGGAAGAGCTGCCCCACCTGCAGAAACTGTATGAGAACGGCATCGCCAACGGCGTGCCGGGCATCCGGCTGCTTTCCGCAGAGGAAACGCTTGCCATGGAACCGAATCTGGCCCCCAATGTGGTTGGTGCGCTGTATGCGCCCAGCGCCGCCATCGTCAGCCCGTGGGAGTTTGCGCTGGCAATGGCAGAAGTGGCTGTGCGCAACGGCGTGGAGCTGCACCGCAGCTGCCCTGTGACCCGCATCGAAAAGACCGCCGGCGGCTGGGCGCTGACCACCCCCTCCGGAATTGTGGAAACGCGCTATATCATCAATGCGGCAGGCATCTCGGCGCAGGCCGTGCACGATATGGCCGCACCCCACAAATTTACCATCCAGCCCACCCGGGGCGAATACTACCTGCTGGATAAATCCGAGGGCAGCCGTGTGCACCACGTCATCTTCCAGTGCCCCAACGAAAACGGCAAGGGCGTTCTGGTGGCCCCCACCGTCCACGGCAACCTGATCGTCGGCCCGAACGCCGACCCCGTGGAAGGGGACGATACCGCCTGCACCGCCGCCGGGCTGGCCTTCGTCAGCGCCGCAGCGCGCCGCAGCGTGCCGAACATCCGCTTCAGCGAGTCCATCCGCAATTTTGCGGGTGTCCGTGCCAATGTGGACACGGGCGACTTCGTTATCGGCGAAGCGGAAGGCGCACCCGGCTTCATTGATCTGGCGGGCATGAAATCGCCCGGCCTTTCCAGTGCACCGGCCGTTGCCAGAGAAGCCGTCAAAATTCTGGAAGCTCACGGCGATCTGCCCGCCCCCAAGGCGGATTACAGGGATGGCCGCACCCGGGTGCGCTTCAAGGAGCTTCCGCCCGAAGAAAAAGCCCGGCTCATTGCAAAGGAACCCGCCTATGGCCGCGTGATCTGCCGCTGCGAGACGATCACCGAGGGCGAAATTCTGGACGCTCTGCACGAAGAGATCCCCGCCACCACCATTGACGGTGTCAAGCGCCGCTGCGGTGCCGGTATGGGCCGCTGTCAGGGCGGCTTTTGCGGGCCGCGGGTGCTGGAACTGATCAGCAAAACGCTTGGCATCAGTCCGCTGGACGTGCTGCAGGATAAGGCCGGCACCAACGTCTTACTGTGCGAAACCAAGCAGGAGGGAGAGCACCATGATTGATCTGGTCATCGTCGGCGGCGGCCCTGCAGGCCTTGCCGCAGCTTACAGCGCATGGCAGCATGGTCTGCGCGATATCCTTATCTTAGAGCGCGACAACGAGCTGGGCGGCATCCTGAACCAGTGCATCCACAACGGCTTCGGCCTGCACCGCTTTGGCGAGCAGCTCACCGGCCCGGAATACGCAGGCCGCTGCATTGAACTGCTGCGCTCCACCGGTGTCCGGGTGGAGCTGGGCACGATGGTGCTGGACGTCACCCCGGACAAAAAGATTCACTGCGTCAGCCGGGAAAAGGGCTATCAGATTTTGGAAGCCAAAAGCATCATCCTCTGCATGGGCTGCCGGGAGCGCACCCGCGGTGCCATTGGCATTCCGGGCAGCCGCCCTGCCGGTATCTACACCGCCGGTGCGGCCCAGCGCTATGTCAACATGGAGGGCTATCTGGTAGGCAGGCGGGTGCTCATCCTCGGCAGCGGCGACATCGGCCTGATCATGGCCCGCCGCATGACGCTGGAAGGTGCCAAAGTACTGGCCTGCGTGGAGGTCATGCCGTATTCCGGCGGCCTGACCCGCAACATCGTGCAGTGCCTGCAGGACTTCGACATCCCCCTGTATCTGTCCCATACCATCGTGGATATTCAGGGCAAGGCCCGCGTGGAAAAGGCCACCGTTGCCAAGGTGGACGAAAACCGCCGCCCCATCCCGGGCACCGAGATGGAATTTGATGTGGACACCATCCTGCTCAGCGTTGGCCTGATCCCGGAAAATGAGCTGACCCGGCAGGCGGGCATCCCCATGGACCCTCACACCAAGGGCGCTGTGGTCTACGAGAATATGGAGACCGGCATCCCCGGCGTGTTCGCCTGCGGCAATGTGGTGCACGTGCATGATCTGGTGGACTTCGTTTCGGGCGAAAGCGACCTTGCCGGTGCTTCTGCGGCGGCCTATGTTTTGAAGGGCGAAGCCGCCGATACGGTTGTGCTTGACCTTGTTCCGGGCAATGGCGTGAGCTACACCGTGCCGCAGCGGGTGCGCCCCGCTGATGTGGACAGGAGCGTGAACATTTCCTTCCGTGTGCGGCAGAACTACGGCCCCAGCCAGATCACCGTGACCTGCGGCGGCAGGCAGCTGGCCCGGTTCAAGCGCCAGCGCATGGCACCCGGTGAGATGGAACACATCGCACTGCCCAAAGTCCTGCTGGAAAAAGCAGACGGCCCGCTGACCGTTGCGGTAGAGGAGGTTATTGCAGAATGAGCAGCATCAAAGAAGTCATTTGCATCTGCTGTCCCTGCGGCTGCCACTTGCAGGTAGACCCGGAAAATGATTATAATGTAACTGGAAACGCCTGCCCCAACGGTGCCGCCTACGGCAGGGAAGAGCTGACCCATCCCACCCGCATCCTCACCAGCACCGTGCGGGTGGAGGGTGGGCTGTACCCGCGCTGCCCGGTAAAGACTGCGCAGGCCGTGCCCAAAGAGAAGATGACCGAGGTCATGGCTGCGCTGGACCGCGTCACCCTGCACGCCCCCGTCCGCACCGGGCAGGTGGTGCTGGCAGATGTGTGCGGCACCGGCGTGGACGTTGTGGCGACGCGAAATCTGTGATACACACTCCTGAAACGATACGGAGGGAGCAAAAGCATGAGTACAAAATATGTTCTGGCGCTGGATCAGGGAACCACCAGCAGCCGTGCCATCCTGTTCGACAATGAGCAGAATATCATTGCGGTGCAGCAGCGCGAGTTTGAGCAGATCTATCCGCAGCAGGGCTGGGTGGAGCACAACCCCATGGAGATCTGGTCCACCCAGTATGGAGTCATGAACGAGGTGGTGGCCCAGAGCGGTGTCGATGCCCACGATATCGCCGCCATTGGCATCACCAACCAGCGGGAGACCACCATCCTGTGGGAAAAGGCCACCGGCCGCCCCATCTATAACGCCATCGTCTGGCAGTGCCGCCGCACGGCTCCGCTGGTGGATGAACTGCTGCAGCAGCCCGGCATGGCAGACTACATCCGGGAGAACACCGGCCTGATGCCCGATGCCTATTTCTCCGCAACGAAGATCAAGTGGATCCTGGACAATGTGCCCGGTGCGCGGGAGCGGGCCGAGGCAGGGGAGATCCTGTTCGGCACTGTGGACACATGGCTGGTCTGGAAGCTGACCGGCGGCAGAGTGCATGTCACCGACCGCACCAACGCCAGCCGCACCATGCTGTATAACATCCGCACGCTGGACTGGGACGACACCCTGCTCAAAGCGCTGGATATCCCGCGCTGCATCCTGCCCCGCGTGACGGATTCCAGCGAGGTCTACGGCACCACCGATCTGTGCGGTGTGCAGATCCCGGTGGCCGGCATTGCCGGTGACCAGCAGGCTGCGCTGTTCGGACAGAGCTGCTTTCGCAAGGGCGAGGCCAAGAACACCTACGGCACCGGCTGCTTTTTGCTGATGAACACCGGCGACACCATCTGCCGCAGCCGGAACGGCCTGATCTCTACCATCGCCATTAGCCTGAACGGTAAGGTGGAGTACGCGCTGGAGGGCAGCGTCTTTGTGGGCGGTGCCGTCATCCAGTGGGTGCGCGACGGCCTGCGCATGATCCAGGAGAGCCGCGATGCGGAATACTATGCCCAGAAGGTACCGGATAACGGCGGCATTTACATTGTGCCGGCCTTTACTGGTCTGGGTGCACCGTACTGGGATATGTACGCCCGCGGTGCCATTGTGGGCATCACCCGTGGCACCACCCAAAACCATATCATCCGCGCGGCAGAGGAGTCCATTGCCTACCAGAGCGCCGATCTTGTGGCTGCTATGGAAAAGGACACCGGCGTACCCATCACCTCGCTGAAGGTGGACGGCGGTGCCTCCCGTGACCAGTTCCTGATGCAGTTCCAGGCCGACATCCTGAACAAGACCGTGCTGCGCCCGGCCATCCGGGAGACGACCGCTCTGGGCGCTGCCTATCTGGCGGGCCTTGCCACCGGCGTATGGAAGGACCGGGACGAGATCCGCAGCCTGTGGCACTGTAATATGACCTTTGCCCCGCAGATGGACGAGGCCGAGCGCACCCGTCTGCTCTCCGGCTGGCACAAGGCTGTTGGCCGAAGCTGCGACTGGGCAGAGCATTGATAGTTTTCGCCCGACTTTATGGTTCACGCACAAAATATTTTTTAATTGTTTATTTTCTATTGACATTTTGTTACAAAACGCTATACTAGAAGCATCCCAAGAGAAGTGAGATGGGGATGCACTGTATCGTCCAGATGCAGTGTGTCCCCATTTTTATTACGGAAAAATCAGATTCAAAAAGGAGGTCCCCCATATGAACGAGAAAAAACTTTCAAGGCCGCTGATCAGTCTCATCGTCAGCATCGCGCTCATCATCGTAGGCATTGCCGGTTCTTTCATTTTACAGACGAACTCCGGCAAAACGACCATCCGGAACGTTACCATTGAATCCGAATCCGGTCACACCCTTGCGATGGATGTTTATATTCCGGAAAACGCCACCGCTGAAACGCCTGCGCCCGCTATTTTTGTACAGCATGGCGGAAACAACAACAAAGAAGAAATGCAGCATTATTGCATTGAGCTCGCCCGCCGCGGCTATGTTGCGATCGGCGTGGATATGTACGGCATGGGCGAAAGCGAACCTCTGCCGGACTCCGAATGGCTCACCCAGGGCCGCGGCCTTTATGATGCGGTACGCTACGGCGTGACTCTGCCCTACGTTGATACCGACCGAGTTTCGCTGCTGGGCTACTCCCGCGGTGGCAAGGCAGCTGGTGAAGCACTGCAGTGCGATAACGACAGTCTGAATGTTGTCAAGGCCATTTTCCTGATCCACAGCGATCCCATCGTGCGTAACAGCGAGGGCTACACCGATGTTTACGGTGCCCGAGATGTCGCAGTTCTCGCAGACAAGAACGACGAGTTCTTCTTCTCGGAAAAAGCTAATGATAACGGTACCTATTCCAACGACGCCAACAAGTATGCAGCCAACCTTTCCAGCCCGGCAGAATATGTGATCAACAACAGTGCACAGTCCTTCCTGTATTTCGGTATCGACCCCGCAACCACCAGTGAACAGCGCGTGGCAGAGACCGTTTATGAGCAGGATTACGGCGGAAAGACCGGAAGCCGCCAGATCTTTGTTTCTAACGAGACGCATATGGCTGGTTGGTGGTCCCCGCTGGTCATGAACCGTGTGTTGACCTTCTTTAACCGTGTTATGCCCACTGGCACTGCTCTGAGCGCCAGCAGCTACACCTATACCATCTGGAACATCTTCAAGATCATCGCCCTGTCCGGTCTGCTGCTGTTTGCCGGGTCTCTGATGGTCTGGCTGGTCAGCTCCGTCAAGACATTCCAGTGTGCCGACAATGGAGAGCAGGACCTTCGCCCAGTTGGCGATAAGAATGCAGTTGCATGGTTCTGGGGCATCCAGATCATCAGTGCCGTCCTGTCCATCCTCATTATTCGATTCCTGAACAAGCAGGGACTGGCATCTTACCGTGATGCACTTTTCCACTCGGCCAACCCTGCGTACCACGGCCTGATCTCTCTGCTGTGCGGCGCACTGACTCTTGTTCTGTGCACGGTGTGGTACATGGCCTACGGCAAAAAACACGGTTTCTCCTTCCGGAATACCGGCATCGCTATTTCCGGGCATGCACTCCTCAAATCCATCGGCGCGGCCCTGCTTGCAGTCTTTGCCCTGATCCTGATGGTTTTTGCCGTCGACTATTTTGTGGATGTGAACTTCCTGATCGTTTACTGGGGCTTTATGAAGTTTGGAGCCAACCGCATCCCGGGTATGCTCCTTGTTGTACCCATGTATCTCGTGTACTACATTGTCATGTCCATCAGTGTCAACAGTTTTAACTTTAGCACGGCGCTCGGCAAAAACAAGCTGCTTTCTAACCTTCTGATCAGCTTTATCGCATCGGTTCCCACTCTGTTCGTCCTCTGCTACGTTTACGGCATCTTCAAGGCTACCGGCTCGAACCCGATGTTCGGCGGTCTGGCTTCTGCCGCAACTGCAGTGTATGCGCTGCCCGGCTTCATCTTTGTTGCGATCCTGATTTGTCGTCTCCTGTACCAGCACACGGGCAATCCCTACCTTGGCGGCATCTTCTGCGGCGTTCTTGCAGCTGTCAGCGAGTGGGGCATCTGCGAGATTCGCGTGCACACCCCCGGAACACAGTACGCTGGCACTGCTCTGGTCTACGCACTGATCGCGATCGGCTTTGTAGTTACCATAGCATGCGCTGTACTGCTGAAGAAAAATAATGCAGCCGTGCAGGCACATAAATAATGCCTCTTTAATCCTCTTTACAAACCCCTCAATTTTTTATAAACTTGGTTTGCGCATGGTGCGGCCCTTTTAGAGTTTTCTGAAAGGGCCGTATCTTCTGATTGCTCCCTATCTCTGTAAATCTGGCTCGAAAGGAGTCTTACCCAATGCATCCTCTTGCTGAAACCCTGCTGGACGAACCGGTGATCGCCGCTGTGAAAACGGACGAAGCCCTGACTGCTGCGCTGGCTTCGCCCTGCAGCGCCGTTTTTCTGCTGGCGAGCACCCTGCTCACCGTAGACGGGCTTGTGCACCGCATACATGATGCCGGAAAACTGGCCGTGGTTCACATCGACCTTGTGGACGGCCTTTCGTCGCGGGAGATCGCGGTGGACTCCCTCAACGCCCTGTGCCACCCGGACGGCATCATCTCCACCCGCCCGACCCTGATCCGCCGGGCGCGCCACCGCGGCCTGCTGACCGTCCAGCGGGCATTCATCCTGGATTCCCTCTCGCTGACCAGCCTGTCCGGTCAGCTGGAGCAGGGCAAGCCGGATTTTGTCGAGATCCTTCCCGGCATCATGCCCCGGGTCATCGCCGAGATCAGCGCCCGCACACAGGTGCCTGTCATTGCAGGCGGCCTGCTGCGGGACAAAGCCGACGTCATGGCCGCCATGCGCGCAGGTGCCGCCGCAGTTTCCACCTCTGCGCCCTCCCTGTGGGATATCTGAGCCAGAGCAAGATCCCAGCTGAAGTACGAAAAGCATAATCGTATCCTGGTGTTTTATTGGATATGCCCGCCCACCGATGGAGCCGGATCTCCACGGTGAGCGGGCATTTTTTCGTTTTCATTCGATTCGAGGGAATCTATTCAGCCTGCGGATTAACTCGATAATTTAAAGCAATCCTACAAGTCGCACTCCCCTTAAAGTCTTTCTGCTTCCTGCATCTTAGCATCATACTGGATGGCAGAGATCGGCACGAAGCCCTCGATCATATCCAGTTTGCTGTTGACAATGTCATCATACACATCTTTGATGGACAACGTAATGGAAGGCTCCAGCTGTTCATTTGCAATTACGCTTTCCACCAGTGCTTGTTTGTTTTTCAGTTTCTGCGCCATATCGGGCAGGAAGTGATAATTTTCAATCATGCGCAGAATGATGTTTGCCATAAAATTTCCGCGGATGCTGTTCAACTCGATATAAATCGCTCCGGCATCCTCCACGGAAATTTGTACGATGCTCATCAGGTAATCAGCCAGAGTCGTTTGCGTATCGTTCAAAATTCCCTGACTTGCCATACTGCGTTGCAGGATATTCATTTTTCGATAGTCCTGAATTATACCGGTTTTTATCAGTACATTCCACCGCTTTATGCGGTTACATGGGTGGCATTCTCTTTCACCGAATTGATCGTATCCATCAGTTCACTCCCTGTTTTGCCATCAAACAGGCGGGTAAACAGGATGGGCTGGTCAAAGGGTGGTTTCATCAGCACCGCTTTGCTTTCCACATAACCGTTCTGCTCGATGTAATGAATGACCTTCTGCACGAACGCGATCTGCTTTGCATTCAGCGATTCGTCGTTGATGAACTTGGAAAATGCCTGCATGGCAGCATCGTGGTCCAGCTTTGCCACTTTACGCACCAGCAGACCAAAGGGTGTATCCCGAAACTCCCGTGCATAGTCCTCTTTGCTGCCCAGCTCACAGGTAAAGATATGTTCCAGCTCGGTATAGTCGCCCCGGGAAAGCGGAATGTTCTGGGTCAGCTTGTGGATGGCCAGCGTATCGCTGCGGTGCTCCATGATGTAGCGGTTCACACGTTCCCGGTACTCGCCGAAATCGTAGCCGGAATCCAGCGTTTTGCCCTCGGTCTGTTCCAGTACCGGGTCGGCAAGGGCCGTGTAGACAGGTTTTTGCCCTTCTACACCGTCCACCAGAAACTTGATGAGCTCCCGCAGTTCCTGCCGCATTTCCTCAAAGCGGAGCAGATCATGCGAGGTCAAAAATTCGTCTGTCTGCACCTCCCGGATGAGGGGCAGCTTTGCCTGCACCTGCGGGATGGTAGCTTTTCCTTCCAGCATTGCCGCTGTATTGCGCAGCTGTTTCTGGGCGCGGCCCAGCCCCGGCAGACCTTCCAATTCACAGAGCAGCAAGCCATACACAAAGTTATCGAACCGCTTGGCGGCTTCATCTTTGTCGTCCAGCGAGATGAGCGGTGCCACCTCTTTCATCAGAGTACCCTTGTCCGTTTCGGTCAGGCTGACAAAGGCTTCCGGCTTTTGATAGTGTTCTACGGCCTGTCGGTGCAGCCGCACGGATACCAGCTCCGGGTTCAGCGCTCCCACTTCGGCACGGCAGGTTTCTGTTAAAATTTTACGCCAGTTCTGGTATTTTTCGTCCCCATAGGCTCCATCCTGCAGCGCGGCGGCGATCCGCACCTGCTTGCAGAAAATGCTCTCGGACAGGCTTTTGGTGTCCGCGCTCTCGTAGCCGTTGGGTTTCTGACGGAAAAATTCAAAGTTGCCGCAGTAGTCAAAAATCAGAAACCGCCGTTTGCCCGTATATTCGCCGTCGACGGCATCCACGCAGGCAAGGGATGGGCAGAGCCGCGTACCACGGCCGATCATCTGCCAGAACTTCGTTTTGCTGCGTACTTTTTTGAAGAACACCAGATTCACGCACTCCGGCACATCAATGCCCGTGTCCATCATATCCACCGAGACCGCAATAAAAGGCGGCTTGTCCGGCTGTTTGAAATCGTCAATGATGGACTGTGCATAGGCGTCGTCGCAGACCACCCGCTGGATGAATCCCGGGTACTGGGTCTCCAGCTGCGGGTAGAGCTTGCCGAAACGTTCCCGGATAAACTCCGCATGGCGCTTGTTCTGGGCAAAGATGATGGTTTTGCCGATGCGGTCGCCGCCTGCCGTCTGGATGCCCCGTTCCATCAGGTCTTGCAGCACCGTGTCCACGGTGTTGGCGTTGAAGATGAATTTGTTCAGCTTTTCGGACGGGATGAAGGTGGGTAGGGTGTCGTCCTCGGCAAAATCGTCCTCGTAGCGGGCCTTATCCTCCGGTGAAAGCTGGTCGTAGTGGATGCCCTCTTCTGTGAATTTCGTCTTGACCTCGTAGTTGTAGTAAGGCACCAGCACATGGTCGGTGTAGACCGCTGTATCGTAATCGTAGGCGTAGGTGGGGATGCCATGTTCCATCTCGAAAAAGTCGTAGGTGTTGCGGTCCACATCGGTTTTCGGGGTGGCGGTCAAGCCCACCAGAACGGCATCGAAATAATCAAAAATGGCGCGGTATTTCTTGAAAATGCTGCGGTGGCTCTCGTCCACGATGATAAGGTCAAAGTGGGCAGGCGAAAACAGCGGCACGCCGTCCTTGGTCTTGGCGTTGTCGATGGCGTTGAGCATGGTGGGATAGGTGGAAAACACGATGCGCGCGGCCTTATCGTCCTTGGAGGAGCACAGATTGCACAGCGATTGGTCGGGCAGATACTTCTTGAAGTCGTCCTTTGCCTGCTTGACCAGCGCGGTGCGGTCCGCCAGAAAGAGCACGTTGGTCACATGACCGCCCCGGCTCAGCACATCGGTCAGGCTGGATGCGGTGCGGGTCTTGCCTGTGCCCGTTGCCATGACCAGCAGATTGCGCCGGAAGCCCTGCGTAATATGGGCGCAGACTGCCCGGATGGCGTTTTTCTGGTAGTAGCGATCGGTGATTTTATCGTCAATTTCGATGGTGTCCAGCGGCTTTTTCTCGGTGCGGCGGTTCATCAGCTTCTGCAAGTCGTCCTTGCAGAACACCCCGCTCACAGCACGCTGCGGGCCGCTCTGCTCATCCCAGAAATAGGTGGTGTAGCCGTTGGTGGTAAACAGCATCGGACGGCGGCCAAACTTCTGCTCCAGACAGTCTGCATAAAGCTGAGCCTGCTTGCGCCCGATGTTGGGGTCTTTGGTGCTGCGCTTGGCTTCAATGACCGCCAGCGGCAAGCCGTCCTTGCCCATCAGCACATAGTCCGCATAGCCCTTCTGCCCCAGCACGCCGTTCATGTTGTCCACTTCGTACTCGGTGCGCACATCGGCGTCCGGCCCGGTGAATTTCCAGCCCATGGCCTTGAGGTCGATGTCGATGATCTTCTGCCGCGTTTCGGCCTCGGTCAGGTCTGCGGCGGTAAAACTGCGGCTCTGCTGGTTCTGCTGTTTGCTGGCTGTGTATGCCGCCGAAAGGCTCTCCACCTGCTTGCGCAGCGCTTCCAGCTCGGCATCCTTCTGGGTCAGCAGGCTTTCCTGCTCCCGGATCTTCTTTTCGTCCAGCTCCACTTTCTCGCCGGGGATGGCTGTTTCATCAAAGGAGCGCTCCACATAGTCCGTGCCGTAGCAGTAATCCACCCACTGGATGAAATCGAACAGCCCCCGCAGGCTGAACACCGCATCCGCCGCCGACACACTATGCCCTGTATGTACCGCCAGATTGCCCGCCTTCACGATGCTGGGCAGCACGCTCCACACATTGCGGTCCACCGCGAACCGGAAACTCGGCTCGTGCAGCAGGGATTGCAGGTTGTCCTTGTAGGGCATCGTGATGGTTTTATCTGCCGCATACACCCACTTCACCGCCAGCTCCAACGCCTTCCGGCACCCCACCGCGCACATCGCCGGGGAGGTGGAGAACACTTTCTCGGCCTCGATGGCGGCAGATGCGAAGAGGGAGTATTCGGGGCGGGTGGAGAGATAGGAGAAGTTGGACATGGGGAGGGCTCCTTTCGAATTCTTATAATTTTCTCTTGGCAATTTTTTTCAACACACGATATGCTTCTCCGCCAGCTATCCCAAGCATAGAAGTTTCTTGGATGGCCTTTTCTAGACTAAGACCAATTTGCCGTGGTATGTAAGTTGTCAGCGCACCTTGGTTGATAATGCCCTTCATTCTTTCTTGTTGCTGGTTAAACATCGACCAAAATTGATTCATGTCAAGTTGAGGATTTGTTGCTAATACTTGCTGTACAATTGAATTTAATGTTTGCCTACTCTTTTCAGAGATACCTTCTGGAAGCACATCATTCATCGCATTTGAAACCATTTGTTGTGTTGGAGAATTTCCAGTCCAATTCAGTCCGTTGAGTATAAATTGTGTTTCTAATTGTGTGCAAACTCCTTGCGTTTGGAAAAAGCTATTTTTCTGCAAATTTTTCATCAATTGCTGCTGTTCTTGAATTTCAGATGCATAGTTATATAATTGATTCAACGATGCATAACTTGCAGAGTCCATATTCTTTACAAAGAAATGCTTATACTTATTCCAATAATTTTCTTCAAATAGCGGCAAAGATTCATAAAAAGCTGTGGCATTGAGTTGACCATCTGTAATATATGTAGAAACCTCTCGAATTCTGTCAAGCAATTCGTCTATTTGAAGTACCAGCAGTGAAGCAGCTTCTGTTTTACGCCTTCTTTCCTGAACCACATAAAGAACTATTGCTGACCCACCAACCATAATCAGCAAAACATTCACCCAATTGGTAAACCAGAAATCCTTTAGCAGTTCTAGCATAGCAGAATCTCCTTTCAAAAGCATCTCATCTTCTAAACAGCTTATTAAAATCTATTGCATAACCGATTTTATCAAGTCCCTGTAAAACTTCAATTTTCCAGTTTTTGGAATCAGTGTAAACAACACCTTGCATGTCGGACGGCAACTCTAAATCTTTATCTGCCACGATGATAACATTCCCGCGTCCTAACTTTCCCATAAAGTAGCCCGCCTCAAATACAACATTTTGCCGTGCTCTTAACTTATCCTCAGAAGCGTCTTTTGCTCTTCCATAATCGTCTTTCGTAAATAAACAAATCGCAGCGCCAACGTCCGCATTTTCTTCAATCTTCTCAATAATAGTTTTTCCGCCATTTGCCTGTTCGCTTAAAATAATTGCTTCAAGCCCCTGTTTTTCAACCATACGGGCCACTTCTTGTTTTAGTGCATTATCGTGACCGTGAACAATAAACACTTTTTTATATTCTTTTGTTCTTGCCATTGAGGTCCTTTGAGATATATTCGCTAATAGCATATCTTCATGCTGCCATTGCCGCATTTCTTTGAGCTTCTGTTGCATTGATTTTTCTGCCTTGTCTAACATATCTGTACTAATATCATCTAAATAGGTTTCAAATACACGCTTTGTTGCTTCAAGCCCTTTTTTGCAGCACTCTATACACTTGCTCTCATCATCATAATCAAAAATAGGATGAAACTGTGTTTTTCTAAATTGTTCCATTTCAATGCTTTGCATTCCAAAATAATGTGAAAGGAACCGCGCTGCTTTTAATTTCCAGTCTTGAAATTCTTGTGTGGCTGTAGTTGCATTCATTTCAATTAGCCGATCGATTTCTTTGTAAATGATTTCCAATTTTCCGTAGTCATTCATTTGATCACCCAAAATACTCCTGCATCAGTACCTTTTTCATCAATTCCAGTTTCTCAAGGCTCTGCTGTACGGTCTGCTTTTGCTGGTCTACACGTTCCACAAAGGTGGAGAAGTCGTTCTGGAGGGAAAGCGGTGGTAGTGGCATAGAAAAGCCCGCAATTTCTTTTCGGTTGACTTTCGGCAAATTAGTCCTTGCACTAAATTGTAAAATATAGTCTAAAAAGTAGTCGGAACGCATAGCCAATGCCAAAAATATACGATTGCAATTTTTCGGATTTGGAAGTATTGGGTAAGCATCGGCCGAACATAGTCCTTCAAAATCTGGAAGAGCGACCTTATTAAGATTTGGGCGAATTTTACTATAAATGATATGTTGCGGAGTGAAAATATACTTTCCACTAACAACTCCATCTTCTTTTACAGTGCGATAGCCTTTTAATGCTCCTGTTCCTTTTTCAATACTGTCAATTCCGATATGTGGATAATCTGCGTATTTTTTATAGTCAGTGGTCATATTACCATCAATTTGGGCAAACTCGTCAAATTTGACGATGGACCAGCCTTTGGAGTTACTTTTGAAATCTCCAAACATCTCCACAAATCGCGCCTTTACCAGTTCGTCTAGTTTGGCAAGTTGCTGTTTGCGAAGAAAAATCAATTCCCTCGATTTTCTTAGGATTTGTACGATTTTCCTTTGTCTTTCTATGGATGGAATAAAAATATCCGCTTCCGTAAGATTTCCTAGCTTAATATACTTAATAACTCCTCCAATAGACTGCGATCTTAGTGTTTCAAGATACTTGTCCATAAAAAAGTAAAGATATTGCACATCCAAAAAAGTTTTATCCATACTTTCAATGATATAAGTTCTTTGGTACGCATCAAACTTTCCGCTATAATACTTTACATTCAAATCACCATTTCCGGCAACTAGAACACACTCGCAGTCGTAACTGTAACTGTCAATTTTCAAGGGTTCAATCGCGCACGTAAAGAAAGGGTATTGTCCGCTTTCCGATGATGCATTTGCGTCTAGTTTTCCAGTTCGAATTTTCACATAATCTCCCAACTTCGCCATCACACCATCTCCTCCAACTCTGCCAGACCCTTGGTGATCTCCATTTCCAGCTCATGCAGGTCGGTAAGGATTTCCGCAGTCGAGGGATACTCCACCGGCACATACTCGGTCTCTTTGTACTTATTGATGGACAAATCGTACCCATTGGCGGCAATTTCTTCTTTGGGCACAAAGAAACTCTGCTCGGTGCGCTTGCGGTCGGTTTCGGCGTCGAGGTTATGGAACCGGGCGATGATGTCCGGGATGTCGTTTTCCTTCACCTCGGTGCGCTTGTCGTCCAGCGAGAAGCCGTCGGCTTTCATATCGTAGAACCACACCTTATCGGTGCCGCCCGCGCCGGTCTTGGTAAACACCAGCACCGCCGTGGACACGCCTGCGTAGGGCTTGAACACGCCGGAGGGCATGGAAATGACCGCCCGCAGCTGATGGTTTTCGATCAGTTCTTTTCGGATGCTCTGATGCGCCTTGCTGGAACCGAACAGCACGCCGTCCGGCACGATGCAGGCGCAGCGTCCGCCGGTTTTGAGCATTCGCAGGAAGAGCGCAAGGAACAGAAGTTCCGTCTTTTTGGTGTTGGTGACAGCCTTCAGGTCATCGTTGATGCTCTCGGCATCCACGGTGCCCTTGAACGGCGGGTTTGCAAGGCAAACGGTGTACTTGCTGCAAATGGAGTTTTGCTTCGACACGCTGTCCTTGTAGTCGATCTCCGGGTTCGTGATGGAGTGGAGCATCAGGTTCATGGCCGAAATGCGCAGCATGGTGCGGTCCATGTCAAAGCCTGCAAACATCGGCCCGGCAAAATGCTGCCACTGTTCCGGAGTCATATCGTCCCCATAGTGCTTGCGAACATATTTTGCGCTGGACACCAGAAAACCTGCCGTACCGCAGGCCGGGTCACAGATGAAGTCGTCCGGCGTGGGCTGCACCAGCTCCACCATCATATCAATGATATGCAGAGGCGTGCGGAACTGGCCGTTCCGACCCGCCGTTGCCAGTTTTCCCAGCATATACTCGTACAAATCGCCCTGCATATCAAGGTCGGCAATGTCGTGGATGTAAAGATCTTCCAGCCCGGTGATGATCTTTTGCAGCACCTGCGGCGTGGGGATCAGGAACATGGCATCGTCCATGTACCGCGCAAAGGCGGTGTTGCCCTCGTCTGGGCGGGCGGGATCGTCCTCGATCTCCACCAGCTCGCCGTTTGCGTCAAAATCCGGCAGACGGCCATACTTCATTTTTTTGATGGCCGGGAACACCCGCTGCTGCATGGTCAGGAAAATTTCGCGGGAGTCCTTATCCTTGAAGCGGCTCCACCGCATGGACTGTCCTGCTTCGCTGGCCGGGAAGATGTGCTCCATCTTTTCGCCTGCCATGTTTTCAAAATCTTCGGTGGCAAGCTCTTTCTCGTCCAGTGACCGGATGAACATGAGATAGGTCAGCTGTTCAATGACGGTCAGCGGATTGGTGATGCCGCCTGCCCAAATGTCCGTCCAGATTTTGTCTACCTTATTTTTAATGGCTCCTGTTACCATGCGTTCCTCCTGAATGTTTGCCAATCGCAAACGCTTTGCATCTCGAATTTTTGGTGATAATATCACAATTTTATTATAGCAGTGTACGATTATATTTTCAATGTAGAGCGTTTAGCAGACGTGCTTTCTTGATCGCAAGGCAAGAAATTAGTGGAACGTTAAAACAGCAATTTGCGATATGCAATTCAACGCTATTGCTGTTGCATGAAGAAGTTGAATTGCTATAAAACGGTAAAGTGAATTTTACCTGCTTTGCCGTTTTTTCACATCTGGATTCCAACATGCTTTTGTGCTATTCAGCGATTCCATCGCGCAGCCTGCGCTCTGCTTATCAACTGATGATCTCCGGCGGTGATGTGAAGGCCGTACAGGAAACAACACCTGTGCAGGCTACCCCGGTTGAAGCAGAACCGACCATCTCCATGTCGGCACTGTTGGAGCTTCTGAAGGACGCAGACCCTGCCGTAAAAGCACAGCTCCGCCTGGCTTTGCTGACCTGAATTGCAAAAAATAGCACGAATTGCAGAGTAATTCACAGACTTACTCCATCTGACACGAAAAATGCGGACCGTGCAGAGACCGTGCAAATGGCGTATAAAAAGAAAATCCCACGAAGAATCTTACGATTCTTCGTGGGATTTTGGTGCGCTCGAGGGAACTCGAATCCCTGGCCCTCTGATTAAAAGTCAGATGCTCTACCGGCTGAGCTACGAGCGCATATTTCCGCAGTGAACATACTGCCGAATAATATTACCACAACTTGCGCAAAAATGCAAGGGTTCCCGGGCAAAAAGGCGCAAAAAGCTCCTGCATCGGTGTGGGCTTTCGCTTTTCATCCGCGCAGCAGATCGAAGATGCTCCGGTGTCGGCAGCGGAAGGGGCTTCATCCCGATAACTTCCTCTTTACAAACCCGGCAAGAATCGTTACAATCAAATCAAATCCGTCTGCAGTGCGCTGCGTTTTACTGCCCGGCAGTGTGCGCCCCGCCGCGCTGCACCCGCAAACTTTTTCCCGGCTTTGGCATTCTGCCGGGCCGCGCCGATACGTTTTTTTGCAGGAGGTTTTTCCTATGAAGATCACTCGCCGTACTGTTCTTCGCCTGACCGGTGCCGCTGCCGCTTCGCTGGCGCTTTCCAGCTGCAGTGCTTCCGGCAGTGCCATTCTGGGCAGCAATTTTTCCAGCTGGCTCCAGCAGACACTGGGCATCAGTTCTTCCGGCGCAGCTTCTTCTGCTGCATCCTCGGAGGACATGGTTGCTTCCTCGCTGGCAGCAGGCGAGCAGCCCGCTGCCAGTCTTGCCGCACTGCCCGCTTACGATGCCGACCCGCTGACCGGTGAGGCCAAGCGCAGCAATGGCCGTATCGTGGGCGTGATGGTGAACAACATCTCCAACACCTCCCGTCAGAACGCCCGTCCGCAGCGCGGCCTTTCCTCTGCCGATCTGCTGATCGAGTGCAAGGTGGAGGGCGGCATCACCCGCTTCTGCGCGGTGTTCCACGATGCCGACTCCATCCCGGAGATCGGCCCGCTGCGCTCTGGCCGCGACCAGTTCCTGCAGCTGCTGATGCCCTATCAGGCGCTGTACTACCACGACGGTGAGAGCGCCGCCTGCACCAAATTCATCAGCGTGTACAACTACTCCGGCCTGAACATCGGCGGCAAGAGCTACTTTAATACTCCCACCCATCCGCATGTGGCTCACCGCGACAGCCGCGGCCGGGATGTGGCCTATGAACACACCGAGTTCACCTCCGGCAAGGAGATCCGGCAGGCCGCTTCCAACGCGGGCATCGGCCTGAAGTACGATTACGACGCCACCTTCTTCCGCTTTGCGGACTACCGCACCGGCGAGGAGAATGCCATGGCGGGTGCTTCCTCCGGCAAGGCGGTCAGCATCACCCACTCGGACCACTACAAGACCAGCTTCCGCTATGATCCGCAGTCCCGCACCTATAAAATGCAGATGTACAGCCGCATCTCCGGCAAATTTGAAAACACCGTGGACGAGTTGAACGCAAAGCAGCTGAGCTTTGACAACCTGCTGGTCTGCTTTGCTCCCATCGAGCGCTATTCCGGCGACTCCGGCGATGTGCAGCAGGTAAGCTACATCTCCGGCGGCGATGCCTACTATTTCAGCCGCGGCGCTGTACAGCATGGCCGCTGGGAAAAGGCTTCGCCTGAGCATCCGCTGCTGGTCTACGACAAGACCGGTGCGCAGATGCTTTTCAACCGCGGCAAGACCTATCTTGCCATCGTGGACGACGACGAGTGGTCCAACTTCAGCTATCAGTAACGAGGGAACCGCATGAAACGCATCTGGAATCTGGCCCTTGGCACGGCGGTGCTGTGCACAGCCCTGCTGTGCGGGTGTGCGCTGTCCGGCCCCACTGCCCCGGACAGTGCAGCGCCCACCGACCCGCTGACCGGGCAGGAGCTGCAGTATCCCGGCGAACGCACCGCCGCCGTGGTGATCGACAACGCCGCTTCCAGCACCACACAGTGGGGCATTGGCAGCGCATCGGTGGTGCTGGAAGCCCTGACCGAGAGCGGCCAGCCCACCAGCCTGTGCTTGGCTTATCCTTCGGTATCGGCTATGCCAACCGTCGGCCCAGTGACCCTTGGGCAGGACCTTTACTGGCGGCTGCTCAGCGGGCAGGAAGTACTGCCCATCCAGCGGGGTGCAGGGCAGTTTGCCCGCAACTATCTGGATTATTATAACCTGCGGGCCGTGGACGCGCTGGAAGTGGGCCGCAACGCCTTTTCCTGCGATGATGTCTGGAGCGGCGCGCCGCTGTGGCATACCAGCGGCGGGGAGGTCGCTTCCGTGCTGGGCAGCCTGAACCTTTCCGGCGCATTGGGCGACCATGGCAGCAGCGCTTCCTCCTCGGCCAGCACTGCCGAGGACAGCTCTGCCATTTCCGCTCTGCCCGCCCTGCTGCCGCAGGCCAAAGAGCCCCGCCTGCCGGAGCCCGGTTCCCGGGATGCCGAACAGGTGCAGATCAACTTTGCGCCCCAAAGCACCACCGGCTTTGCCTACGATGCGGCCAGCGGCACCTACGGGATGCTCCGTGCAGACGGCACCGCCCAGCTGGATGCCAACACCGGCGCGCAGGCGCAATTCGACAATCTGCTGGTCCTTTACTCCGCTTCCAGCCTGCGGGACGACGGCACCACGCTGGACTACGACCTGTCCCTTGGCGGCGGTGTCTGGCTGAACGGCAGCCAGCTGTGGCACATCACATGGACGCAGGGCACAGACTCCACCTTTGCCTTTTACGATGCCGACGGCAGGCCGCTGAGCATCCGCACCGGACGCAGCTACATTGCGCTGGTCTCCAGCGTGACCGGGCAGGAGCTGACGGTATTGGATTCCGCCGGGCAGAATGTGCTGAATTGACAAAACAAAAAAAGACCATCTGAGGCATTTTTAACTGCATCTCAGATGGTCTTTTATTACGTTCAGGAACTCCTTCCGTCATCGCTGACGCGATGCCACTGCTCCCCTTTTTGTCACTTGCGTGACATCTGCTCCTCTCTTTGTCACCTGCGGTGACATTTCTCCCCGGCGCGGGGAGAATCTGTCCCGGCCGGGGGAAGTCGTCCTCGGAGAGGGAGCCTCTGGTGAAACCGTGCACTTCGCAATTCAACCGGAAACTGTGCCGCCATGCCAAAAGCCGAACCCTCTCAGTCATCGCTGCGCGATGCCAGCTCCCCCGAGGGGGGAGCTTCTTGGCTTCTTCCGGTCAGCACAAATAAAGCTCCCCCTTCGGGGGAGCTGGCGAACAAAGTGAGTCTGAGAGGGTTCGATTTGCAGGCATCTCCCCTATTTTATCTATTGACAACCGCGCAAAGTTAGCCTATATTACTATTGTTAACACAAACTAACACACGTTGACAGTGGATAAAATGAGAAGGTCGATCTTATGACATTAAAAGAATTGCAGATCGGAAAAAGCGCTGTTGTGGATACCGTCGGCGGCAGCGGCGCACTGCGCCAGCATTTTCTGGATATGGGCCTGATCCCGGGGGCGGAAGTCACGCTGGTCAAGCTGGCACCCATGGGCGACCCCATGGAGCTGCGCATCCATGGCTATGAGCTGACCCTCCGGCTGGACGATGCCGCGCAGATCGGCATCACCCCCACCGAAAAGGCCCCGGCAATATCGGCGGTTCCGGCAGATGATAAAATGGTGGATCACCCCGGCCTTGGCGAGGGCGGCAAATACCACATCAAAAAGGGGGAGAATCCCCTGCCCGAGGACAGGACCCTCACCTTTGCGCTGGCTGGCAACCAGAACTGCGGCAAGACCACCCTGTTCAACCAGCTCACCGGTTCCAACC
>ERZ772831.1431-NODE-1431-length-22629-cov-7.478958_pt1 | contig 22629 bp, 19 predicted proteins | sample MGYA00580858_ERZ772831 | MGnify/ENA primary metagenome ERZ772831 (study PRJEB29015, sample SAMEA2737694) | human gut metagenome | biome: human gut; feature: human-associated habitat; material: faeces | place: China | collected 2012 ... | reverse complement strand
CATCTCGTTTGCCTCAAGAAGTCCTACGATGCGGTCTGCATCACGGATCGCAGATACTTCCGGTGTCGTAACAACCAGTGCGCGGTCCGCACCTGCTACCGCATTCTTAAATCCCTGCTCGATACCGGCCGGGCAATCCAGTAAAATATAATCAAATTCTTCACGAAGTTCATTGATCAGTGCAACCATCTGCTCTGGTGTCACTGCATCCTTATCTCTGGTCTGTGCAGACGGAAGAAGACATAATTCCGGATATCTCTTATCCTTAATCAGTGCCTGACGGATACGGCATTTTCCTTCCACAACATCTACCAGATTGTATACAATACGATTCTCCAGACCCATAACCACATCCAGGTTACGCAGTCCGATATCGGTATCAATCATTACAACTTTCTTGTTTAACTGTGCAAGACCTGTACCAATGTTTGCTGTGGTTGTGGTCTTACCTACACCACCCTTTCCTGATGTGATAACGATTACTTCGCTCATGAAACTTATTCCTCCTACGTCCCTAAATGTTATTTAATATATTTTTGGTGATTGGCTCAATATAGATATTTCCATCTCTTGCAATGGCGATCTGTGCTTCCACTTCCGGTGTCTTTGACCGGCGGAGTGTACGACGTTTCGGTTCCGGCTTGTCCGGACTCTTTGCGATCAGATCCCCAATCTGAATCTGAATCGGCTGCATATCCAGCGCAAAAATAAAGCAGTTACGATCACCCATACATCCTGCCTGTGCGTTACCTTTTAATGCCCCAAGAATCACAATGTTTCCCTGGGAAATAATTTTGGCTCCCGGATTGACATCGCCAATGATCGTGACACTCGATTCACTCGAAATCACCTGTCCCGACCTTAAAGTGCCACGATAAAACTGCTCCGGCCCGTTTCCTGCTGCGGCATTCTCATACTGCTGCTGTACGGCATCGTAAAACGCCTCGACCTGTTCTTTCATGACAGCTTCCTGTCTTGTTCCATTTTCAACGATACACAGGATTTCAATCGATGTGTTGCTTTCAATTGCTGAGATGATCTGCTGTTCTTCCTCTTCCGAAAGTTTTCTTCCTTCAAAGGACAATGCCAGTTTTGCATTTTTAAAAAATGTACTGGATGCTTTGAACTTTTCGACAACATCCTTCAATAACTCATCAAACCCAATCTCCGGGTCTAAGACAAGATTAATTCCGTATTTATTACTTTTTATCGTAACAGATTGTGACATGGTAACCTCCAATTTCATTATTAAAATGAAATCCATCAATTGTAATTATACCTGTTTGCGGCAAATACGCAAGCATTTTCGCTTTATTTGAACGATTTAAAAAAACCTGTCCTTCCTGCGATTGTATTTCTTTCGTTTCTTCTCACGAAAACGCATTTTATCATTTTTTTTCGTTTTTATCTGATGACGGATCACATAAAAATTATCATATGCCCGTTTTGCCAGAAACAACAGAACCACTGCTGCGACAATAACCACTCCCGCAACAATGAGCCATGCAGGATCGATCCGTATGACACGTTCATTTTTCTTCTGCCCGCTATCGGTATTGACGTAATAATTATCTTTTACCTTTGCTCCGGTTTTTACTATATCCACACTGCCGACCTCATGACCGGCATATGTGTATGCAAGCCTTGCAACTTTCTTTTTTCCTTTTGCAGATTCTGTCTTTTTATAGGATACATCGGAAAACTGTGCTCCTTTTGGCATAATGATATAAGCATCCTCGTCCAGCTTTACATAAGGTTCACTGTTGTTCAAAACCCCATAATTTTTTCCGTTGTCCTTTGCCAGACCCGCATCGTTTTCCGAAATGTTCAGTGCCTGAAAATTTTCAAAACAGTAATCAAATAATTTTCTGGTATCCGTATAATGATCCGGTGTTGCCGCATCCATCACCACACACACCAGGGTAATTCCGTCTTTCTCGGCAAAAGATACCAGGGTATTATTCGCCACTGTCGTGTAGCCGGTTTTTCCACCGGTACAATATTGATACAGATGGGAACTGTCCCCGCGGAACGGGTAGATCATTTTATGGTGGTTGTGGCACGGATATTCTGCCTTGCATTTATTGGTCTTCGGAAGTGTATAGCTTGGACTGCCTGCGATCATCCGGAACGTCTCGTTTTTGTATGCCTCTGCGGAAATCAGTGCCATATCATACGCGCTGACCCAGTGATCTTCATCCGGCAGACCATTACAGTTATTGAAATGCGTATCCGTACATCCCAGTTCCTTTGCGCGCTTATTCATCCGATCGATAAACGTCCGGTAATCACCACCCAGTTTCTGCCCCACATGCTCCGCAACCGCATAAGCACATTCATTGGCAGACTCCAGCATAACCGCATACAGACACTGCTCCATCGTCAGTTTTTCTCCAAGATTCCGGGCAATATGGGAAGTATCTCCCTCATTTTTAAATACCGCATCCGCAGAAAACGTAACGACCTCATCCATATCACAGTTTTCGATTGCCAGAAGAACCGTCATGATCTTTGTGATACTCGCCGGATAATGTTTCTCGTGACTCTTCTTTTCATATAAAACGGTGCCGGTATTGACTTCCATCACAATGGCACTTTTGGACTGCGTTTTTACCCCGTCCGGCCAGTACTCATCTGCACGCACAGACAACGGTAACATGAGTAAAACCGTGCATACGGCAAGAAAAAATGCTGTTACACGGGTGTATTTTTTTATTTTCATAAGGCTCCCCAATTCTTGATTTTCTTATATTTATAATACCATTATTTCCATAATCGTTCAATTTTTATTTGCCGAACGGACGAAATTTGTATATAGTAATAGTATTCTTACAGTTAGCAAAACTGAATTTATCTTTTCCAAGGAGAAATTACTATGAGACTAAGAAATATACCGGGTGCCAATGAAGCTGTGGCAGCCAGCCCATATTGTATACAGAATGCAGCAGAACACCGCGGACAATGGCATGCCTTTTTTGAAAATGACCATCCGATCCATATCGAAATCGGCATGGGAAAAGGCAGATTTCTGATGGATCTTGCTGCGTTACATCCCGAAATCAATTATATCGGCATCGAACGTTACACCAGTGTACTGCTGCGCGCAGTCCAGAAAATGGATACCCTGCAGCTTCCAAATGTTCATTTTCTGTGTGAAGACGCCGCAAAACTTCCGGAAATTTTTGCACCGGAAGAAGTTGACCGGATCTATCTGAATTTTTCCGACCCGTGGCCAAAGGACCGCCATGCCAGACGCCGACTGACTTCCCATGAATTTTTAGACCGCTATGACCAGTTTCTTGCAGCCGACGGACGGCTGGAATTTAAAACGGACAATCAGGATCTGTTTACGTTTTCTCTCGAGGAAATCGAAACTTCCGACCGCTGGCATCTTAATGCCTCCACCCGTGACCTGCACCATGATCCATCCATGAATGAAGGAAATATCATGACCGAATACGAAGAAAAATTTTCTTCTAAGGGTAACCCGATATGTAAACTGATCGCCTCCCGCTAAGGAGGCGGTTTTTCCGTTATCCTATTTTTCCAAAATCCGCCGGTTTCTATACTTCCGGTACAGCCGATAACAAAATCGTGCTTCTTCCTGTGAAATCTCTTCTTCGGAAAAGACCGCTTTCTGCACAATGCACAGATACTTCTTCCAATCCTCCGCCGGAACGGACGGATAGGTTGTCATCAGCTTTTCCAGATAGTCCGCATCGGTCTTCATGCCAAAACTTCGCTGATGTAATCCCCGGTAAATCCGCCGGTTGATCCGGTATACCGCATGACGATTCTGCCGGTTGCGCAACTCCATAAGCAATTGTTCCCGGTAAATGCGCAACGATTTTGTCACCAGAACCAGCATCAGAACAACAGCAAGCAGCGTCAGACTCACCGCAGAAAATACTTGCAGATTTCGCCTGTTGTTCTTTTTCTCATTATTTTTTACCGGCCGCTTTGTCTCCTTCTCCGTCATCTGACTTTCTGTCTGCTGCTGTGTTTCCTTCTGCGTTTCTGATGACGATTTATTTTCTGTCTGCATTTGCGTCTGCGGATTCTGCTCCGCCGCATCTTTGTGCTCTTCATGCCGCTGTTTCCACGTATCGCGCAATTCCGGAGTCGTCGGCAGCTTTGCACTGTCATTCGTATAGCCCGGAGTCATTTCCACCGGCACCCATCCGATATTTTCCAGATAAATTTCCACCCATGCATGCGCATTGTAGTCCGGCACATCTGCCTGATAGCCTTTCTTTTCTTTATGAAATGCCGATGGTTCCACCACATATCCCGATGCATAACGCGCCGGAACTCCCAGACTTTGTAAAATCAGCGCACCCGCGCTGGCAAAATGCATACAATATCCCTCATGTCCGGTTTCCAGAAAATAAGCAATGGTATCTTTCCCCTGTGGGATGTGATTCAGATATAAGTTATAGGTATTTTCGTTACCCAGCCAGTTAGCAACCTGTGTCGCAAGATTCTGCCGGATGTTGTTGGTAGTTATCTGTCTTTCTGCCCGTCCGGAATTGTTTCCATCCGTATCCGCCAGCCAATCCTCATCGTATAACCCGCCTGTTTCCATCTGATCCGCCACATAGGTGCCGTTTTCCTCATACACGCCATATCCGATACTTTCCAGAGCCAGCCTTCGTGTAATAAAATCTCCCACTGCCGGAACATCCGTGGCAAATTTACGGTATCTACTGTCCGCATAGGCATCATACCATTGCTGCAGATCCGTATCTGTTTCTCCGTGGACCATACAAAACCTGTCAAAAACATCGCGCAGATCCGTATTTTCATCCAGTCCCTCAAAAGAAACCTTTCCCGTTGCCCTCTTTTTACGTACCACCGTATCATCCCTGAGCCAGACCTTCCCACCGGCTGTCTGCAAATCTGAAAAATAAGGCATATACGCGTTTTTTAACCCCAGTGCCCGATAGGAAATCTGATACGAAACCGTCTGTGTTTCATCCTCTGCCAGCTCACTCGAACGGATGTATTTTACAAGTTCACCGGCATTCTGCTGCATTAACATTGCAACATCACTGCGATGGTATCCCGCCTTATCCACTTCGTGCGCAAGCGTTTTCCCTTCATTTACCCATGTACCGTTCTGATATGTGCCACTGGCAAATGATTTCAGATACAGTTTGCCCGCCGGGGCTTTCGATGCTTCTATCGAAAATACGGTTTTTCCGGTATAGTCCGGTGTTGTATTATCCACATGTTCCCGCGATCCCTGCAAAGTTATCCCCGAAAACGTCAGGTTTTTCACACGTTCTTCCACCTGTCTCTGAAACGCATAAAACTTCGGTGACTTTTTCGGAATCTGCTTTGCCACACCAGAAAACGCATAGCTGCTCACCGAGACAAGAATCACGGCAAACACACCGGCTGCAGCATAGGACAGTAGCTGCATCCATACATGGGTACGACCGTCAGCCACCCTTACATCCATGTGCGTCCATGGTGCCGCAGACACCAGCACGGTTCCCACGAAAAAGAGTGCAATTCCACTCCAGCCCAGTCTGGCATTGACCAGAAGAGCAACCGACAACGCTGTTATATCCGGAAGCAGCAAAACCAGCCGCACACCGGTCACATATCGAAACATCAGACTTAACAGCACAACAACTGCCAATAAAAACGCCAGCATATAAGTATACCGCATCTCCGTCCCGGCCCCGGTCATATAATTTGTTCCATACTGTTTATTCCAATATGACAGATATGCCTGAAACAGCATTTTTCCGCTCTCTGTCAGTTTTCTCCGATGAAAAATTCCAAACAGTACGAGTGCCGCCGGATATCCGATTTCAAGCACAACCTTGCAGACCCTCTGATATTTTCCGGTCGCAGGAACTCCCACGATAAACAGCACAAGGCTTACCAGCATGGCCACCTGCAGTTTACCAAGCGCACGGATCGGCAGCTGCCATCCGAATGCACTCCGGAAAATCGCAAGCATTGCATAAAACAGCAGTTCCACAGCAACCGCCTCACAGATCAGCCGGATACCGGTATTGCCAGACAAATATGTGGTTTTATTCCCTCTCCTGTCCTTCCTATTCACAATACCAGCTCCATTTCTTCCAGCTTCTGTCTCCAGTTATCTCCACCAAAATCCGCAAGTGTCTGTCCATCCAGCACAAGAAAAAGCTCCGGTGTCAGTTCCAGCCTGTGTACCGGATGCTCGCAGCGATACTGCTGCTCATATCTCTGTCGCAGTGAACCGGCCGTTTCCTTCTGACATTCCATAAACTGCATCAAAAACAGATACACGCTTTCCTCATCCTCGACGCGCAACCGTTTGATTTCTGTTTCCTCCTGCCATGCCACATAATGCGGGCAGCCGGCATCCATCATCGAATACACCAGATCTGCCGCAATTGTGAGAAAGGTTTCCGCATAGGCTTCCCTGCTGCGCCTCATATGCCGGCCTTTTCCTGCCATCTGTGGCAGCATGTCCAGCAAAAATACCACCGCACAGGCAAGCGGCTGACTGTCCTCCCGCACCAGAAGCCCGTCCGATTTGGCGGAGAGTTTCCAGTGTATGCGCTGCAGGCGATCCCCCGGACGATATTCCCGCACATCAAAGATCTGGCTGACATCTGTTCCCGGCTGAAAATCATCGTAGCTTTCCGCTTCTCCGAAATATCTGCGTACCCGCTCCGACACCTGTACTGCCACAGCATCCAGTTCCGGCAGCACCTGTATATCTGCAAATCTCTTTATTTTTTTATGCACATAAAACAGACCGGTCAGATCATAAATCCGTACTTTTACAAGCTCATACTCATAACTTCCCACATGAGAAAGCACGACACGCTTTTCCATGCACTGCATTCCGCGCATCAGTCCGGCACCGTTCCACCAGAAATTTCTGGCATACCCGGCAAATGTATTTCTACAGCGCACACGGTAACGCACTTTTGCTGCCGGAAACAACATGGTCTGATCCACGGTAAGCTGTACCGTAACTTTTTTCCCTTTTTCCACCACGGTAAGCGGAATCCTGATATCTGCAGTGATATGTCTGCAATAAATCAGCAGATACAAACATGCAAGCAGCATCAGTACCAGTTCCGCAAACCCAATCAGCCCAATCGCAATGCTTCCATAGATCAGCGCTATATAAAATGTGACAAGCGTCACCCCTGTTCCAATCAGAAAACTGCCCACATTTATCCCCTAAGTCTTTTGTATGTTGTTGGTTTGTCCACATCCGACAGAATTTCCTGCAGGGTGGCATCGACAGTTACATGTCCGATCCGTGCCTTTGTGTTGAGCACAATACGGTGTTTTGCCACATCCGCAAAAATGTCCGTCACATCATCCGGAATCACATAATTTCTTCCCTGCAAAAATGCCCATGCTTTTGCCAGCCGCACGCATGCGATCGTGCCACGAGGACTTACCCCCAGCTCAATGTAAGCATTTTTTCTGGTAGCCTCCATCAGCTGTACGATATATTTTGCAACATTATCATGCACATAAATCTGTTCCACATACTGCTGCATCTCCCACAGCTGCTCCGAAAGAAGAACCGGCTGCAGATCCTCCGCTTTCGTCATCGTTTTTCCCTGAGCAATTTCCATCTCACTCTGCAGATCCGGGTACCCCATGCTCATGCAGGTCATGAACCGGTCCAGCTGTGATTCCGGAAGAAGCTGCGTTCCCGCACTGCCTTTGGGATTCTGCGTTGCAATGACAACAAACGGCTGCGGCACTTTTCGGCTCACACCATCCACCGTTACTTTGCCCTCCTCCATCACCTCAAGAAGCGCGGACTGTGTCTTTGGCGAAGTCCGGTTGATCTCATCCGCAAGAAACAGATTACACATGATCGTTCCCGGATGGTACACAAACTGTCCCGTCTCTTTCTGGTACATGTTAAATCCTACAATATCTGCCGGAAGCACGTCCGGTGTAAACTGTACACGGTGATCCAAAAGTCCCATGACGCGCGAAAAGGCGATGGCAAGTGTTGTCTTTCCCACTCCCGGCACATCCTCAATCAGAATATGCCCTCCCGCAAGAATTGTAGCAAAAGCTTTGGTAATACAGGCATCCTTCCCCGCAATCGCGCGTTTGACCTCTGCCAGAACCGCGGCTGCATACTCATATACTTTCTCCATATTTCCCCCTATGGTTTCTTTCTATAATTATTTGCATTTTATATAATAAAAAAACCCCCAACGAATCACATTGTTCGTCAAGAGTTCTTTTGCCATTTGATTCAATCAAAATAAGCTTTGCGAGTGCGCGATCAGGGGTTCGAACCCTGGACACCCTGATTAAGAGTCAGGTGCTCTGCCAGCTGAGCTAATCGCGCATTTTTAAGTTGTTTGTTTTATGTCTTTCCTTAAGACAAGAGTTATTATATAATAGGAGTATTAAAAAAGCAAGCACTTTTTTTATTTTTTTTAAATTTTTTTAAAAGCATATTTGAAAGGAACAATTTAACATGAAAGTAGAAGAAAGATTACTAAAATATGTCAGCTATTGGACAACCTCCGATGAATCCTGCAGTGACATTCCAAGCAGTGAGCGTGAGTTCACGCTTGCAAAAGCCTTAAAGCAGGAACTGGAAACTCTCGGTCTTACCAATATACTCCTCACCGATCACTGCTATGTATATGCCAAGCTTCCTGCCACACCGGGCATGGAAAACTGTAAATCCATCGGCTTTATCGCTCATATGGATACCGCCCCGGATTTTTCCGGAAAAGATGTCAAACCACAGATCATTCCCGACTATGATGGCGGGGATATCTTATTAAAAGGAAGTCAGGATGTCTTAAAGGTAAGTGATTTTCCATCCCTTGCCTCTTTAAAAGGAAGAACCCTGATCACGACAGACGGTACCACACTTCTGGGCGCTGATGACAAGGCAGGTGTTGCCGAAATCATGACAGCCGTGGAAGAACTGATTGCAGAAGGTACACCACACGGGGAACTCTGGATCGGATTTACGCCGGACGAAGAAGTCGGTGCAGGTGCAAATCTGTTTGACCTTTCTATCTTTCAGGCAGATTATGCATACACAGTGGACGGTGATTACGAAGGCGAAGTGGCTTACGAAAACTTTAATGCCGCAAGTGCCATCTTTCATATTAAAGGTGTAAATGTTCATCCGGGCGAAGCAAAAGACATTATGGTCAATGCGGCACTGGTGGGATGTGAAATTGTTTCCCGGCTTCCGGAAGCGGAAACGCCGGCACACACCAGCGGCCGGGAAGGATTCTATCATCTGACCGATATGTCCGGAGATGTGGCTTCCGCCACCCTTTCCTTTATCATTCGTGACCATGACAAAACTACATTTGAGAAACGGCTGCAGAATCTGCGTGACGTTGCACAATCCATGAATCAGAAATATGGACCGGAAACCGTCACGCTCGACATCGAACATTCGTATGAGAATATGCTCTCTGTCATTGAAGATAAAATGGAAATCGTGGATCTGGCAAAACAGGCAATTGCCTCCGAAGGTCTGACACCGCTCTCCCGTCCGATCCGTGGCGGTACAGACGGCGCAAGACTGTCCTTTATGGGATTGCCGTGTCCAAATCTCGGTACCGGCGGTTACGGTTTCCACGGTCCATATGAACATATCTCTGTGGAAGGTATGCAGACCGCTGTTCGTATTTTAAAAAATATTGCCACCCATCCGATCCGTAAATAAATTTATAAAAAACCGTCCGCAGTTTTCTTTCTGCGGACGGCTTTTGTTCTATAACTTATTAAATTTTCTAATTCCCCTGCATATTTGCAGAATTTGCAAGTACAGGTTTCTGGAACATGCGAAAGAGTCCAATCTGTTCTAAGGCCTTTGTGATTGCGAAAAAGATCACCGAATCAATTGGCCACATAATCAGGTTCTTCAGCGCACGCGCCGGAAGAAGCACCATAAATGCCTGTCCATATAACACGTTCAGACAAAGTGTTGTCAGAATCACGTTACAGACCAGCATAACTACAAATTTAGCTGCCAGCACACGCCAGATCGTAAGCTTTTTCTTATAAAAAAAGCATCCATACAGGATTCCGGCCAGTATAACAACCAGCGTCAGCTGTGGACAAAATGGTCCGGTTGGCTTCATCATATACTTGATAATATCCAACGCACCATGAAAAATTCCTCCAACCACCGGTCCAAACAGATAATCAATGATACCATTTGGAATACTGGAAAAACCAATCCGAATAAACTGCCCATATTCAATGGAGAAAAATCCTAGAATGACAGCAACTGCAGCAAGCATTGCCATGGTAGTGATGGTTCTTACCGCTTTTAATTCACGGAAAGAATCGGTGAACAAAGTAACGAATTTTTTCATAAAAAAATTACCTCCTTTGCAGACCTCACCGTACTACAACTGGAGATAATATTATCTTCGGATGCAGCGGGATGCGACTCATGTACCGCAAGATTCTCTTTTCGTCCGGGTGACAACTCCCTGTTCATCCGGCACTTAACGCACATGTGTCTACTCTGCTTTAAACTATTAAATTGCAACGACCTAAGTATAACACAATGAAAAAGAAATGCAACTACATTTTTCCATTTTATGACAAAACGCCATCTGTCACACGTTTTTACGTGGAACAAATGGCGTTATCCGTTATTTTATCCGTTTGATTTACGTTCCCATACTTGCAAACAACGCGGCTATCTCATCCGGGCTTAATGCCTTATTCGGATCAGCCGGTTCTTCCGGCTGAAGCGGTGCTTCTTTTACGGCTTCCGGCTCTTCGACCGGCTCCGGAATATCCTCCGGTTCCACAGTTTCCTCGGCAGGTTCCTCAACTTTATCCGCATTGTTATCGTTGCCCATATTCGCAAACAGCGCAGCTATCTCATCCGGGCTCATGGAACGGTTTGGATCTGACAGATCCGGCATCGGTGGAAGTTCTTCCTCCGGCAGGTTCTCATCATCCGCTTCATCAACAATCGCTTCCTCCGGAATCGGGTCCGGTTCTACCAGTTCTTCTGCTTCCTCAATGGCTTCTTCCGGATCCGGAGGAATAATCTCATCCGCTGCCATGATCGGAGGCTCTTCCTCCGGCTTTAAATCCTCCTCTTCCGGTATATCCGGCAGAATCTCCGGTTCCATATCTTCTTCCGGCTCCAGCGAAATCTCCGGTTCCATATCTTCTTCCGGCTCCAGCGAAATCTCCGGTTCCAGGCTCTCCTCCAGATCCGGCGAAATCTCCGGTTCCGGGTTTTCTTCCAGATCCGGCGAAATCTCCGGTTCCAGCTCCATACTTTCTTCCGGCTCTACCGGTGTTTCTTCCACATGATTCTGCGGTGCCGGCTGTGGCTCTACAGGTGTTGCCACAGGTACAGAAACCTGCGGCTGGGAAACAACCACTTTCTGACTGTTCATAATGGTCTGATTCAGGCGCAGTTCCATATCTTTCATTGCAATAATGATTTCCTGCAGCTTTGCGGCTATCTCTTTATCCTGTGAATGTTCCTGTTCTTTTCCATCCTTCTGCACCGAAGAAATTTCATCCTTACAGGCTGAAAGAATCTCGTCCTTATAAGCACCCGCAACTGTACCGAACCCATCCATTCCTTTCTGGAACGTATCAAACCGGTCCAGCAGCTGTTCGTATGAATTCATCAATGCATCGGTATTCTCATGGGACCGCTTGATAATTACTTTCGCTATTCCCTTCTGTGCATTAACAATTTCCTCTGTCGGAATCTTAGATGCCTCTTCCATATATGCAAGCTTCACCGATATTTCCTCAAAATATTTTTTCAGCATGAGATATGATGCCTTTTCCGACTTGAAAATACTCTCATACTGTTCCTCTCTCCGGGCATATTTTGTCTCATATACTGAAATCACGCCTCTGATTGCAACATACAGGCATATCAGATCTGCTGCTGCCAAAACAGCCAGAACAATAAACATTTTCGGGAAATTGACCATGGCATACAACTCTGCCATAAAAATAAACGCAAACAAAAGTATCCCGAAAATCATCTGCATCCTTGCTTTCGAATCTTTATTCTTCATATGATACCGCTCCTTCCATGAGCCCGCTATTCTAACCACTATGCAAAATAAGCTCTAGTATGTTATATTTTACCATATTGTGTCGATTCTCACAAGGTTTGTTGTTTATTTCTGCCTTCTATAATACGTCATTTACAATCTGCTCTGCTGTCAGATGATTCTCTTTTAATACCTCATTTACATCATACCGGTCAAGGAATTCTTTTTTCAATCCGTAATTATAGACTTTCATATCACTGCTTCCATAAAATCTTGCGATTTTTTCTCCGAAACCACCATTCAGGATGCCATCTTCCAGTGTAACTACCGTGTCATGGTCTACCTTCAGCTTCTCCAGCAGTCCTTCATCCAGTCCGGTAATATAATACGGGTTGATTACCGTTGCATGAATACCTTTTTTCTCCAGCATTTCTGCGGTCTGCAGTGCCAGGGAATAAAATGTTCCGAGTCCGATCAGTGCAATTTTGCTTCCCTTTTCCGTTACCTCATAGGTGTTGAGCTGGCTCCAGTCTTTTGTGACTTCTCTGCCATCCGAAATCATGTCTCCGCCCGGAAGTTTGATCGCAACCGGCATTTCCTTCTGCTCCACACTCCAGTCAAGCATTGACAGATATTCTTCCTTTGTTGTCGGTGCCAGATAAACCAGTCCCGGAATATTAGAAAGCATCGGAATATCCTGCAGTCCCAGATGGGTAACATCCGTCATGCCAAATACCGATCCCGTATACACAACAATCGTTGCCGGATTCCCGTCAATACACAGATCCTGTGAAATCTGGTCATACGTCCTCTGGATAAAGCTGGAATACACACCGTATACCGGCTTTCCGCCACCTTTGGCAATTCCGGAAGCAAGTGCTACCGCTGTCTCCTCCGCGATTCCCACATCTACAAACTGCCGGCCGGCCTGTTTCCTTTTCTCCTGCGTAAATCCGAGAATCGTCGGGGTTCCGGATGTAATTGTAACAACTGTCGGATCCTTTTTCATCTTTTCAATCAGATATTCACAGGTCACCGAAGAATAATCTTCCACTTCCGGAAAATGGGATTTTCCGGTCTCAATATCAAATGGAAGATGCCAGTGCCATTCTTCCTTATGCTCTTCTGCTGGTTTATAACCTTTTCCCTTTAATGTATTAATGTGGACAACAACCGGTTTCTTACTGTCTTTTACCTGTTTGAAAGCCCCGATCAGTTCCCTGAGGTCATTTCCATGATCCACATAGACATAATCAAGTCCCATGGCTTTAAATAAATTGCACTCTGCCTGTCCGTTTGTCTCGCGGAGTAATTTCAGATTTGAATAAAGTCCTCCATGGTTTTCTGCAATTGACATATCATTGTCATTTACTACAATGATCATGTTGCTGTCTAATTCTGCTGCAAAATCCATTCCTTCTAAGGCTTCTCCTCCGCTTAAAGAACCGTCTCCGATAATTGCGATCACATTTGCACTTTCCCCACGAAGATCCCTTGCCTTTGCCAGACCGCATGCCAGACTGACGGATGTAGAGGTATGTCCGATCGTAAAATGGTCATGTTCACTTTCCTGCGGACAGCTGTATCCCGTCACGTCGTCGTAATGTTCTTCATATAAATAGGCATCTTTTCGACCGGTCAGCATCTTGTGCGGATAGGTCTGATGGGAAACATCAAATACCATTTTGTCCTTTGGGGACTCAAAAACATAATGCAGTGCAATGATTGCCTCTACCATGCCAAAATTCGGGCCAAAATGCCCGCCGTGAATACTTGCCCTCTTTAATAATGCATGACGCATTTCTTCTGCGAGAGCTGTCATCTCTTCTATATTCAATTTCTTCACATCTTCCGGTCCATTAATCTTTTCGATATACATATAATAAATTCTCCTTCCGATTTTATCTATCATAATATACCATTTAAAGTTAACTTTAAGTCAAGTATTTTTTATTTAATTTTCAACTTTTTGCTTCAACCCCTCAATTGCCTGAGCCACTATACCTGCGTTCTTAAAAAGATGTAAATAATGTAATGATAAAAGGGGCAAAAGGTATCATTTCCCACTGAAATGCAATTTTTATGTCATTCGCATTTCTTGCGATCCGCTTGTTGTTCCGATATAATTATGCTATGATTGTGCTTTGATTGGAGGAAACCATTTTGAGCGAATATTATAAGTTTTTTCAAAATAAAAAATGTGAATATTTTCCATGCCATAAAGGAATTCCGGAGGAGGACTTTAACTGTCTGTTTTGTTATTGTCCCCTCTATACACTCGGGAAATCCTGTGGTGGAAACTGTGAATATTTAAAAAATGGTATCAAATCCTGCATAAACTGTGGCTTTCCCCATCACCGAAAGAACTATGATAAGGTCACGGGCCGCTTTCAGGAAATTGCAGCCGTTATGGCTGCTTCCGATAAGGAGGATGCATCCCATGAAATGTAAACTTACTCCCGGATTATCCTCCGGTGACTGGAACGAATTTTGCAGCCGTTTCCATTTCCCTCCGGATGACCTGCCTCATATTCAGGCAATTTATACGGCACTTCATCCCCTGGTTGAATCCTATGCGTATTACTCTCTGGATCAGGATTTAGACGGGGTTTCTCTGCCTCACTATGCCTATGGGTTTGTGACGCTTGGAAACGGAGTGGATGAACTGTCGGAATTATATCTGAACCATGAACAGATCCAGGAGGCTTACATTGTGGACTGCATCAGCCTGATGCTTTTGTCAAAGGCTTATGAAGAGTTTGCACATGTGGTAGAACGTCAGAGCCGCCTGTATCTTGCAGAATTATCTTTTCTGGGAGATACCTATTCCCTTGACCTGCTCCCACAGATTTATGGGCGGCTTGCCCCGGATGGCATCCGGCTTACCGAGGGGCAGATGCTCCGGCCGCTTAAGACAGCAACGCTGATCCTGCATCTGGATACAACAACACACGCCAATCTCAAGCAATTGTGTAATACGTGCGCAACCTGCCGGAATTTTTCCTGCCCGTCGAGAAAGGTCACGGCTCCGCATTTGCCGCATACTTATGGGGCCATGCAGATATTCCATACAAAATAATTATTTTTCAATTGATAAGTCAGCATTTTACCGTGCTTTTTTCAAAAGTTCTTCCGCTGTAATACCAAACAATTTCTTAGTTGCTCCACCCACCCGACACGGACAATCTCTGCTCTACACCTTGTGCTTCCAATATAAATGAAACCGACATGGTGAACTGATTAAAATGCTTCTGTTTTTTATAACTGATGATTGAAGAAATATAAACAAAAGCAAGGGGGTTGAGAGTAACCTCGAATCTGAAAACCTTATCTTTACCAGTTTGAGGTTTCGAATGATTATTAAGATAAAAAGATGTAAATAACATAATATTAGCAGTTGACTTTAACATTATTAAATGATAATATCAATAATATTAAAGAAAGGGGTTGGTAATGAGACGAAAAGCGCAAGAATGGATATACAATTTAAGTGATGAAGATATCACATTTATAAAAAATTTTGTTATGTCATCTGGCTCTTTAAAAGAGGTTGCAAAATTGTATCATATAACATATCCTACCGTGCGATTGAGACTTGATCGACTTATACAAAAAATGCAAATGAATGATCAAACAGAAAATGACGCTTATATTTCATTAATTAAAAAAATGGTAATAGATGATCAACTTGATTTTGACACAGCAAAAATATTGATAAAAAAATACAGAGAGCAAAAAGGAGAATAAATGAAATTTTCTACAATTTTATTCATCGTAATAATAATGGCATTAACCATTATTTGTGTACGTTTTTTAGAATCATATTTAAATAAAAAAAGAAGAACAACTACCGTATCATTAACACCAATTATTTTTCTTGTTCTTTCAATCGTATTAATTATAGTGTATCTGAATTTTGAACCAGAAAGTTTTGAACGCGTTGAGAAGCAGGGGTTATTGACACTCTCATATAGTTTCGTTTCCGAAAATCAGATGTCTATAAAGGATAAGATACATAATTGTATCATTATCTTTATACTTACAAATATTCCTGCTGTTATATCAATTTATAATCGGATAAAAAGAAATAGAACGATTACGCGCAAAAAGAAAATAAATGAAATGAAATTGCGGGAATTATAATGTTCATCTCTATATATTATATATAGTTGTGATGCCGTTGGATATTATAGTGGAAAGCACTGGACAAATGCAAGTGCTTCTAATGCAAGCGTAGATTCTGACTTTGTTATATATACATATAAACTTTCTGGACAAAGTAACAAAACCACATGTACTTCCTCCTGTATTACCTTAAAATGTTCTGGAAATCTTGATACTTATGTTGGAGTTGGAAATGTAGGAATTGTAAAGATTGCATACATCGCAAACTTATTCGAGTAAAACCAATTTCTACGCTTCAAGTTATTTATAATAATGAAAAAAAGATATATAGTGATACTCGTTTTGCTTATACTGATCTTACTCTATAATAGATATGGATCTGGTGTCTAAAATCATTTAAGTGCACAGGTAGACAGTATTTCAATTGAGACAGTATGAAAAACTTATCCAGCGCGAACGATTAGAAATTGTTCGCAGATAATAAAACAATTTAATGGTATCCAGCAAAGATCTTTAAATCATTGACAAAAAAATTACGCAATGGTATTATGAAAATACAAAAAGCAATACCGTGTAGGCGGTTTGCCAAAGTTAGTTTTAAAAAATAACCGGTCTTTGGTAGGGGCGGTTATTTTTTATGGTTAAAAAAGATCATTACGATCAGATTGATAATAGCAACAATCAGTATGCAAAACTGAAAAAGTTCAGAATATGTAACCATGCTATCGCCCTCCTTTCAACCAGAGGGCACCATAGCCCTCGTAATAAGGGCAAACCGCCTACCGCACTATGCTTTGATACTGCTTTCTGTATGTATTTATTTTACCATTTTTCGATCAAAAAGCAATCAAATGTTCGATATATTTTCGCGCAAAAAAATAGCATCCTCTACCGTCCAAAGTTTAGGATACTATTTCTTTAACATGTTTAACCTTATCACGGTATGGGGCCATGCAGATATTCCATACAAAATAATTAGTGCCTGCTGAGTAAGCAGACACTAATTATAAACTTTATTATCTATTTGTTTTTTTCTTTTTCATTACAACAATAACAACTCCTGCCGCAACAACTACCGCTGCTGCAATCAGAACAATAACAATCGTCATGGCCGCACCATCCTGTTTTACAAGTACAAGTGCACTGATACCATCCATTGTATACTCGCCACCCTTGATTGTCTCGATTGTCTCAACGCCAGCTTTCTGTCCGTTTATGCAGACTTTCTATTTTCCTTCCGGAATTGTAACTTTTGCGTTGTCAGTGTTTGCATTAAAAAGAAGATACATCTCTTTTGCACTTTCATCTTTCTGACCGCCCTTTATATTAATTCCTACAATATTATCCCCAAGTCCTTCTATGGATTTTACATATTTTTTCACATCCTCTGATGTAGATAATCGAAGTGCCGGATGTGCCTTTCTGAACTTAATAAGTACCTTATAGTATTCAAATACATCTGCCCAGTAGCATACGGAATCCACAATATATTTCCGTACCATGTTTCTCTCGGATGCTGTATCATTTCCACATCCTGAGCCGTTTGAATACGAACCGTCTTCATTGATACGGGAAAAATATCCCGGAACAAATTTATTGATACAGAAATCATCTGCACTCATAACATGATTGTATACCACATTACCATAACACGGTTATTTATTGTCTTGAAATCCGGAGCATCCTTGCCTATAACCATAAATATAAAAACGAGCAGCAAAACCGGATTTACACCAGTCTGCTACTCGTTTGATGATTATAATATTTTCTTTTCTTGTGCCATTGCAACCAGTTATCGGACAAATGGCAGGAACGTAATGCTATACTTTATTTTCCAAACCGGCTGATTTCTTTCGCATATGATATTTCCGTTTTTCCTCATACATTTTCTCATCCATATGCATTAAAAAAGTTTCTGCATCATCTTCTGTCCCAAATTCCGTGTATCCCATAGAAACACTTAAATGAAACGATTCTATTCCGGATTCATTAAACCGGGACAGATTATGGTTAATTTCCTCCATTGTCGCTAAGACACGCTCCGTATCAACACCTGACAGCAGCACAATAAACTCATCTCCCGCATACCGGATTGCCATACCATCATCCGGTATGGATCTGATGAGTATATTTCCCAACGTACAAATAGCCTTATCGCCCGTACTATGACCTAAATTGTCATTAATACACTTGAAATCGTTTACATCCATCATGATTCCATATAAGGATTTATGGCTTGCAATTTTCTTTTCCGCAAGCACCGCATTAAAATATCTCCGATTATATAATCCGGAAAGCTCATCCATATACAAACTCTCTGCGTATGACTGCATCTGCACAAATATCAATGCGACCGCAACCAGCACCCATGATGATGTAATTCCATAAAAAAGGAACTGGAGAACTACACCTGCAAAACAAGGACCAACGAAATAGATCACCGGGAAAAAATTCAGGTTAACCCCTTGTTTTTTGGAATGATACACCAGATAGATACTGTAAGCAAAATATATGACAAGCGAAATATATCCCACCAGCGCACCGGCAGTTCTCTGGTATACATTCTCCCCGGATATTTTAAACATAATCCCTGTTCCAAACAGATTACATAAAACCATAATTACTTCTACCAGCCAGGGAAATATCTCCACTCCTGCTTTTTGAACCATTCTTTTATAATTTCGATAGATACGCAATTCCACGTACATACACCAAAGCATACCCATACTGACTGTCCCTATAAAGCATATGCTGTTAGAGATATAATTAATCTGCCGGCTGCCAGTAAACTGTTTTCCATCTACGAGAAAAGCAATGGTTTCAGACAATGCCCCCACTAAATTTACGATTGCTATTCCATCATATATTTTATCTCCCACATGAAGGCTCTCTCTGTTCTTTCGTCTGCAAAACAAAAGGAACCACATCATTAACACGGTCAATCCGTTTGCCATTAATATTTCTTCTAAAACGATGATTGTTATCCCCTCCATCATTCACGGTATGAACTCATTTTTACTAAAATGAGTTCTATCATTATACCAAATTAAAACCGGTTTTTGTCTTTTTCGACATGAATTACAGTTTTTTTAACGTGAACGATGATTTTTTATGTTTCATCACTTTTCACAACCTACTGCAACTGTGAAAAACCCACGGCTTACAAAGTTAACAGTCTTTGTATCGGAATCATAATAAGATCCCGGTATCTTAACTGCTGCACCGTATTTATCAATTTTATATGCAAAAATCTTTTTGTCTTTTTCCTTTTTCGAAGCATTATAGGAAACAGCGACCCTGATCCGTCCCTTTTTCAGGACAGACGACTGCTTTTTCTTTATTCCTGTGACGGAAAAATCATAAACCGGACGTTTTCCAATAATTTTCCCTGCCCTGGCAGAAAGATTTTTCTTGTCAGCCTGTTTCATTTTGATAACCACAGCTGTATTCATTTCTTTCTTTAATTCTTTTAATGCCTTCGAATCAAAGGTAAGATTTACATTACCACCATTGACCTTCCATTCTTTTACATTCTTTTTGACAAGTAAATTTACCGCCTGCTTATCCATTTCAAGATGCAGATTCTTCCAATTTTTGGCTTTTCCCGTATCAAAAGTTATTTCAACAGACAGATCTTTTATCCTGCCACCCTGTTCTTTTTCTGCCTTTGTAATTTCTTTTTTCAAAACTGCTGCAATATTCTTCACTTTGACAGTATTATTTTTAACTGCAGATTTTACTTTGACATTAAGATTCTTAACAGAAACGGGCGTGTCTTCTGCGGATGGCGGTGTCACATTCCCTGGTTCTTCTTTTGCATGATCCGGTGCCGGTAATGTGCCGGAATCCGGTGAAACATTGCCTGATGATCCGTCCGTGCTTCCACCGGCATTTTCTCCGGAACCTCCGCTGGAACTCCCACCCGAACTTCCGCCAGAACCTCCACTTGAACCGCCTCCGGATATTCCGCCGGAACCTCCACTTGAACTGCCTCCGGAACTTCCACCAGAACCGCCCCCTGTCTGGGAATGATCCGCCGTTACACGGACCTGACAATCTGCCTTACTTCCTGTATAGTTGCCATTTCCATCATAGCATGCGGTGAACGTATATGTTTTCGTTTCATTCGGAAGCGTTGCCATCCAGTGATCCGTTCCCTTTTCTTCTAATGTGATCCCGGAAACATCACAGGTTACTTTTATCCCGGCATCTTCCGGAATCCCCTGTCTGCAAAGCTGTAATTCTACTGTCCCCGCACCTTTGACCGTATCGGTTTTTGCGGTCAGCTGCATGTTGGTGGAAGCCTTTTCGATTTCCAGGACAGCCTCCCCGTATGTTGGAATAAAAGATGCCTTTTCCGCTTTAAAATAAATCTTATACTGGCCTGCTTCTGTGTAAAATGGCATCTCCGTTTGTGTATACGATCCGTTTTCTGTCAAACTGTAACGGATTTGTACACCATCTTCCTGTTTGATATCAAATGTATGGGGTTTTCCATCATAAGTTACACGGACAGGTACGGTTTGTATTTCCGGCATCCCACTGTTTTTCCGGTAATAATAAGTGATCTCCTGATGATCCTCTGTGATGTTTATTTCTCCCTGATTTGCACTGTTTCCTACACATGTATATCCATATAAATCCGGACTTCTTAACGTATACGCAGAATTCTTTGGTACATATACTGTCGCAGGTGCCGTATCAGGCACTGTTGTTTCGGTTCCGTCTTCGCTTTGCAGCATATAACGAATCGTTACGGTACTCCACTCCTGCCCTGCCGTCCGATTGTCAGCCAGAATTTTCCCGGTATCCTCATCTATGATCTTTCCTTCCAATCTGTCCCCGGAAACCAGACCAGTTACCGCAGGAAGCGTGACAGAAAGGGACTCTCTGGCAGCATCCGGATCATACCAGTTACTGTGTGGAGGAACGGTATATGTTTCTTCTTTTTCATATTTGACCGTATTGCCTGCTCCAATAATACGGAAAGTAATCTTCAAATGCTGTTTGGCATCCACTATATTTTGTACGATTGTACGGAATTCCAGATCCTTTCCATTTGCTTTTGTGATATTTTTCTCGTCGATCCGGTATTGGTCACTATCCCTGTCAAGTGTTCCTGTCCTGGTATGTGGAATTGTAATTTCAGGATCGCACACATAAACAGATGCCTGCCTGCTGACATAATCACGGTTATTTAATCTCCGCGCCAGTTCCATCTTACACACTTCACAGAACGGATTCCCAAGATCCCTCATCATGCAGACGCGGCTCGGTGCAAATACCGTTTCTGTTCCTGCTGCCGTTATTCCGATTCCACGGAATCCCAGCATCTTATGCCATTTAATTTTATCCGGGTCCGAGGTATCGGAAATATTTTCTCCCTGCATCTTTTTATCGTATTCATCGCCTAATCTTCCGATGCTGTGGGAAATTTCATGGGTCATGACATCCCCCTGCGCATTCTCATTCGAATTTGCGGAAAAAGAAAAGAGTGCATTGGAAGAAGATCCAATATTCGCAGTCGTATTACAAATGATATGGATGGTTCCAACGGCTGCACCGGTATCCAGGTATCTGCTCTCCAGTTCTGCTCTCAGTGCCCTTGCTTTGTCTTCCCCGTCCTTTGCAAAATAGCAGGATTTTCCGAATGCCTGCACATGAAAATATGTGTCCGGGTTCGACTCCCCATACATCACCCCCACACCGGTTTCATTGGATACCGTCTGTACTGCATAAATATTGATCCTGTCGGAATACTCTTTATAAGGGGACCACTTTAGCAGCCCCTGTGCTTTTGCCGTTGCATCCTTCAAAAATTGTTCCTGTTGTTCCCGGGTATAGCCCTCACCCATGATAACAATCACAAAATTTTCCTTATCATCACCTGTCTTGTGAATGGCATAAACGGAAGCTGCAGTTGTCTGGTCTGCCGCTGTCTGGTCTGCCATCACAGGATATGGAAACACCAGGGAGAGCAATAATATCAGGCTAAGTACGATTGCCCCAAACCGTTTTCCATCCTTCTTTTTTACATTCGTCATATCATCCTCCGTACTTTACATTACCAGAAATACTGGTGCTTTCCCTCTTCTTCCCACAGACAAACTCCCGGGAAACCATCTGCCGTAAGGCTTCTTAAAGCACGATTACCGCAGCATCAAACCCCTCTACATTTCCATCAAAGGTGTTTTCGGTAAGCAGATTGTACTTCTGCGTGTACTCATTAAATTTTTTTGCACTGCTGCTGCAGTTAAAAATCATGGCAATGGTCTCCTCGCCATTTTTTCTGATCAGGACAACTGTCCCTTCCTCATCTTCTGTGACGCTCCCAGCCAGTTCGCCTTCTACAATGCATGCATGGCTTTTCCGGACCTGAATCAGCCGCTTGTACCATTCATACATCTCTTTGTCCTGGTATTCTTCATCCCAGTACATACCCCGTCTGCAGTCCGGATCGTTTGCTCCCGGCATCGCATACTCA
>ERZ772831.1424-NODE-1424-length-22730-cov-4.541213_pt1 | contig 22730 bp, 25 predicted proteins | sample MGYA00580858_ERZ772831 | MGnify/ENA primary metagenome ERZ772831 (study PRJEB29015, sample SAMEA2737694) | human gut metagenome | biome: human gut; feature: human-associated habitat; material: faeces | place: China | collected 2012 ... | reverse complement strand
AAGCATTAGAAGATAATAAAAAAGAAAATATTGGTAATATATTAATATTTACTAATATAGCTATAATATTATCATCTTTAATAGGAGGATATATTCAAAGTAAATTATCCACATTTGCCTTAGCACTTTTTGTAGTAATATTATCTATAGTATCATTTATACCATTATTCAAATTTGAAGCAAGTATAGGTAAAGAAAAAATAAAATATCAAAAGATAGAAAAAAATAAATTAAAATTCTTTATTTTGGAACAAGCAAAAGTAATAAATCTTTCTCTGCAGCCATTATATCTATATTTATTTGTAAATAGTAAAATAACATATGTAGGAATATATAACGTCATTCTTGGCATTTCATCATGTATATTTATCTATTTTTTTACTAGAAAAGTAAATGATAAAAAATATTTTAAATATCTAAATATAATATTTTGTCTATTCCTATTATTAAAATTAAATATATATAATAAATATCTAATCTTAATAATAGGACTATTTGAAGGACTAGGTATTAAAATGTTTGAAATAGTATCATCTGAAAATATATATAATATCAAAAAAGATACTAATATAGGAGGATATCTTTTATTAGTGGAATTAATATTCTGTATAACAAGAAGTATTATGTGTCTAATAGGATATTTAATAAATAATATAAAAATAATACTATATTTAACAATAGTACTTATCTTTTTAGTTGGATTTGTTAAAAGAGATATAAATAAAGATTGCTAAAAAATGTAAAATAAAACCTAAATATTGACTAAAATCAACATTTAATATATAATTATTCTAGAAAGATGTGATTATATGAAAAGAAAGTTAATATTTATATTTATAATAATGAGTATGATACTTATTCCTAGTTATCAAGTAGAGGCTAAAACATTAAGACAATTACAAGAAGAACTTGATAAATTAGAAAAAGACTATAATGAAAATAAAAATAAAAAAAGCCTTACTCAGTCTGAGATAAATACACTAAATTCTCAAATAAATACTATTAACGCTAATATTATTAATACAAAAAAAGAAATAGCGACATCTGAACAAGAAATAATTAATAATCAAAATGAAATCGAAGCTAAAAGTAAAGAGACTGATGAACTATTAAAATTTCTTCAAATATCAAGTGGAGAAAATGTTTATCTAGAATATTTATTTGAAGCAGATTCTTATACTGATTTTATATATAGATATTCAGTAGTATCACAGCTTACCGGTCATAATAATGAATTGATGGACGAATTAGAAAGATTAAATAACGAATTAGAACAAAAAAAGAAAGAACTAGCAGAAAAACAAGTCCAGTTAGAAAATCAAAATAATGAATATAACTCTAAACTAGTAAAATTAAGAGCTAATCTAAACACTCTTGACAAAGATGGAGCTACTATTGAAGAAGATATTCGTGATAGTAGGAAAGTAATTAACTATTATAAAAGTATAGGCTGTTCACTAGATCAATCTCTTGATTCATGTGTTAATGTAGTATATGCCAGTGGTTGGAGATATCCAATTGCTTATGGTACCGTATCATCAGTATATACTGGAAAAGCGCCAAGAACTGATTGGAGTGGAGAACATCACGGTATTGACTTATGGAATGGTGAAGTATATGGAATGCCTGTTTATGCTGCTGCTGCCGGTGAAGTTAGTGCAGCAAGATGGATAAGCGGTGGAGGTAATGCTGTCTATATATATCATAATGTAAATGGACGACAATATACAAGCGTATATATGCATTTATCCAAAATAGCGAATGGTATAGGACAGGGAACCAAAGTTACTAATGATACAATTATCGGCTATGCCGGAAATACTGGTGGAAATTATGGAGCTCACTTACATTTCGGTGTTGCGCGAGGCTGGCGTCTTCCTGGTTGGGATTTTAATGATAATTCAATAAATCCAAATTCAAAAGAAGTTTTATATTTTTCACCTGGCGAGTATGGAGCATATTTTTATAGAAAATAAAGGGCATTATAAGCCCTTTTTAACTAGGAGGATGTTATGAAAGGTTTAACAAAATATGAAGTAGAATATAGAAAAAATAATGGCTTATCAAATGAAGATAAAATAAAGTATACAAGAACTACAAAAGAAATAATATTATCAAACTGTATAACTCTATTTAACATTTTAAATATATCATTATTTATCTTAGTATTAACAACAGGTTCTATTCAAAATACTTTGTTTATTGGAACTATTTTATTTAATACTATAATAGCTATATATCAAGAATTGAAAGCCAAAAAAATATTAGATAATATAAAAGTAACTGATAGTGATACTGTCGTAGTAATAAGAGATGGTGAAAAACAAACCATTAAAAAAGAAGAAATAGTACTTGATGATGTTGTTTATATATCATCTGGTGATTCTATACTAACTGATTTAGAAGTCCTAAAGTCAAGTAGTCTAGAAGTAGATGAAAGTATAATAACTGGTGAATCAGATGCTATAATCAAAAGGAAAGATGATAAAATAATGTCCGGTTCCATAGTTACTAGTGGTAGTGGTTATGCCAAAGTAATAAGTGTTGGTAAAAATAGTTATGCTAGCAATCTAATAAAAGAAGCCTCTGAAGTAAGTGATAACTCATCATACCTTCAAAGAACTATTAATACTATCCTAAAAATAGTAACAGTATTAATTATTCCTGTAGGAATCTTATTATTTATAAGTCAATACTTTCATAGTAATCAAACTTATAGCGAAGCCATACTATCTACCGTCGCGGGTATTATTGGTATGATACCAGAAGGACTAGTACTATTAACATCAATTGCCTTAACCGCCGGAGTAATAAAGATGGCCAAGAAAAATGTCATCATTCAAAAATTACACGGTATTGAAGTATTATCATGTACTGATGTATTATGCCTAGATAAAACCGGAACCATAACCGATGGAACTATGACTGTCGTTGATACCATCGTATTAGATAAAAGAGTAAATATAGCTAATATTATAGCTAACATTAATACCGAAGAAGGAAATAACTCAACCGATATAGCACTAAAAAATAAATATGGTATAAAAAATGATTTAAACGTTACTGATAGAGTACCATTTAGTTCCGCTAAAAAATGTAGTATAACCACTATTGATAACACAAAATACTATTTAGGAGCCCTAGAATATATAACCGATAAACAAATAACCGATTATGAAGAACTTGATAAATATATCCAAAAAGGATATAGAATAATTACTTTAGCTAGAGAAAAAGATAAAATAGAAGTACTAGCCTTCATAATTATAAAAGATAATATAAGACCTTCAGCAGGAGATACACTAAAATATTTCAAAGAGCAGGGTGTAGAAATAAAAATAATATCTGGAGATAATCCTATTTCCGTATCCAATATCTTAAAGCAATTAGATTTTGAAGGCTATGACAAATTTATAGCAGGACCAGACCTACCAAAAGATTATGAAGAGTTAGTCAAAGTAGCCCATGAAAAAGTAATCTTTGGCCGAATGACTCCAAGTCAAAAACAAATGGTTATTAAAGCTTTAAAAGAAGACAATACCGTATCCATGATAGGGGACGGTGTCAACGATGTATTAGGCTTAAAAGAAGCTGACTGTGGAATAGCACTTCAAAGTGGTGTTAATGCCGCTAGAAGTGTATCCGAAGTAGTATTAACAACAAGTGATTTCTCAGTATTACCAGATATCGTAAATGAAGGAAGAAGAGTAGTAAATAATATTGAACGTGTAGCGGCTATGTACCTAATAAAGACAACATATTCATTTCTATTATCCCTATTATCAATAGTATTGACATATGAATATCCATTCTATCCAATTCAATTATCATTAATAAGCTCAGTATGTGTAGGTATTCCATCATTCTTCTTAGCCTTAGAACCAAATTATAACAAAGTAACTAAAGGCTTCCTATCTAAAGTATTTAGAAATGCCCTTCCAAATGGAATGACAGTAGTAATAAACATCTTTATAATAATAATGTTTTGTACTGTTTTTCATAAAGATTTCGAAAATTATCGTTTAGTAGTGGTAGCCTTAACTGGATTTATTACTCTAAGACAACTATATACAATATGTAAACCATTAAACCTATGGCGAAAAATACTATTAATATTTTGTATAATATCATTCTTAGAACTATTAATTTTACTTCCAGACTTGTTTTTAGTTTCAAAATTTGGTATAGTAAGTATCATCTTTATTTCAGTTATTGCTTTTATAGATACTTATATAATAGACTTTTTGCAGGAGATATATGACAAAGTATTAATAAAAGTAAGGAGTATAAAAAATGAAATCAAAGAAAGAAAAGAAAGAAAAAAACATTCCTAGAATAATATGGGTAACAGGTATATATCTAATATTAATAATAATACTTGTACTTGTAGTTATCTATAAAGTAAAATACGAAAGGTAGTGATAAAATGTTTGTCGATGAAGTATTAATAGACCTTCTAGCGGGTACTGGCGGTAATGGCTGTATGGCTTATCGAAGAGAAAAATATATCCCTATGGGAGGACCTTATGGCGGTAATGGTGGTAAAGGATCAGATATAATATTTAAAGCCGATGAAGGATTAAAAACCTTAATAGATCTTCGTTATCAAAAGAAAGTAAAAGGAAATAACGGAAATAATGGTGAAGGAAAAAACAAAAACGGCAAAGACAGTGAAGATGTCATTGTAAAAGTACCAGTCGGAACTACCATTAAAGATGCCACTACTGGAGTAGTCATAGCCGATCTAACTAAAAATAATGAACAGGCTATAGTAGCTTATGGTGGTCGTGGTGGAAGAGGAAATGTAAGTCTTTCCACTAGAAGTAATCCCTGTCCATCATATGCCGAAAAAGGTGAGCCAGGAGAAGAAAGAAGAGTACTAGTAGAACTTCGTATGATAGCGGATGTTGGTTTAGTAGGTATGCCAAGTGTTGGAAAATCAACAATACTATCAATGATATCTAATGCCAATCCTAAAATAGCTAGCTATCACTTTACAACCTTATCTCCTAACTTAGGAGTAGTAAAAACAAACGATAATTCCTTTGTCGTAGCGGATCTTCCAGGATTAATCGAAGGAGCTTCTTCTGGAGCAGGTTTAGGCCATAAGTTCCTAAAACATATTGAGAGAACTAAAATAATAGCTCATGTCATTGATATGGCTAGTGAAGAGGGTAGAGATCCATATGAAGACTATGTAGCTATAAGAAAAGAATTAGAAGCATTCTCTCCTAAATTATTAACAAAACCAGAAATAATCGTTGCTAACAAAATGGATGGAACAAATGCCAAAGAAAACCTAAAGAAGTTTAAAGAAAAAATAAAAAATAAAGAAATATATGAAATAAGTGCCATAAGAAATGAAGGATTAGATAAAGTAATAGATAAGTTATCTAGTTTAACTGAAACAATAGAAAGAGAAGAGTTATTTGCAGATTCTGTACAAGAGAGTCATGTATTATATAAATTTAAAGAAGAAAAACCATTTACTATTGTAAAAGATAATGATACTTATACAATAAAAGGAGATATAGTCGAAAAACTATTTAGAATGACAAACTTTAATACTGAAGAAGCTTATGAAAGATTCTCAAATAAATTAAGAAGAATGGGTGTCGATGAAGAACTAGAAAGCTTAGGTATTAAAGAAGGAGATACTGTAAGAATATTAGATTTTGAATTTGAATGGACAAGATAAGAATATCTTAAGAGGAAAAACGGAGCCTAAGGTCTCCGTTTTAATATATAATAAAGAAAGTAGACATAGTCTACTCAGAGTATTAAACTTTTCTAACATTCTAAAAAGAGAAGTTCTCTTTTTAATTACTTATATCTTACAAGCTTAAAAGGATTATCATAAATATCATAACCATCTCTACTAATCTTTTTTACAACATCCCTAAGAAATATAGAGTTACTAATCATATTATCAAGATTAAGCTCTTTTAATATTGACTTATATACCATCATCCAAGATAAATTATCTTTATTATCATATTTTATCAAAGTATTCACCACTAGATTAATATTTTTATTCATACAATAATCTCCTTTCATTAATTATAATATAAAAACTAATTATTTAATGTAACTAAATAGGTTACAAATACTATCATAGATACAATAAATAGTTAAATACAAATATTTACTTATTTCTTTTTATTTGATATAATTAACAAGGATGGTGACTAAGATGGACTACATAACGATAGATAATTTTGAAGGACCTTTAGATTTATTACTACATTTAGTAAAAGAGTCTAATATAGATATATTAGATATTAAAATAGAAGAAATAACTGATAAATACCTAACATATATCGAAACACAAAAAGATTTAAATATTAATATATCATCATCATATCTAGTTTTAGCGGCAGAACTTATGTATCTAAAGTCTAAATCATTATTACCACAAAATAAAAACAATGAAGAAGATGACGATGAAGAAATAACAAGAGAAAATTTAATCAATAAATTATTAGAATATAAAAGATACAAAGAATTAACACCAACATTTAAACACTTAGAAGAAGAAAGAAAAAAAATATATATTAAGAGCCCTGAAAAAGTAAGTAACTATATAGAAAATACCGTTAGTGGTGAAGGAACCGTTGAGGACCTAATGGAGGCATTTAAAAAATTCTTAGAAAGAAAAGAACTAGAAAAACCAATGGAAACCACTATTACCACAAAAGAATACTCTGTCAAAGAAAGAAAAAGAAATATAAAAAGTATTCTAAAAGAAAAGAAAAAAGCTACTTTAGAAGATTTATTAGAAGAGTATAATAAACCATATATCGTCGTTACGTTTTTATCCGTTTTAGAAATGGTAAAAGAAAAAGAAGTAATAATAAATCAAGAAAATAACTTTGAAAAAATACTAATAGAATTGAGGAATTAATATGGAAGGAATAATTGAAGGATTATTATATGTCCAAGGAGATCTAGGATTAACAATAAATCAAATAGAAGATATACTAGAAATACCTGAAGAAGAAGCAAAAAGACTAGTATTAAACTTAAAAAACTATTATGAAGAAAATAATAGAGGATTAAGAATAAATTATCTAGGCAATACCATTAAATTAACTACTAAGGAAGAACATCAAAAATATTATCAAAAATTACTAGAAAGTCCATCTTCTAATAATCTATCAGAGTCTGCTTTAGAAGTATTAGCTATCATAGCCTACAATGAACCAATTACTAGAGGTGACTTAGAAAAATTAAGAGGGGTAGATTCAACCTATGTATTAAGAAGACTATTAGCTAAAGGATTAATAAAAGAATGTGGAAAATCAGATCTACCAGGAAGACCAATATTATATAAAACTACTGATGATTTTTTAGATTATTTTGGACTTGCTTCTATAAAAGATTTACCTAATATCGAGTTATTAGAAGAAGATAATAGTCCTAAAGACCTATATACTTCTATATATAAGGAAGGAGATAATGATGGAAGAGAGAATAATAACTAGTAATTTATTAGATGAAGATAGAGAATTATCCATAAGACCAGAGTCTCTTGATGAATATGTTGGTCAAAGTGAAATAAAAGAAAATCTAAGAGTATTTATAAAATCTGCTCTTATGAGAGAAGAAAGTCTAGATCATATATTACTATATGGTCCTCCAGGATTAGGAAAAACAACTCTAGCATATATAATAGCTAATGAGTTAGGAAGCAATATCAAGACCGCTAGTGGTCCTTCTATAGAAAAAACAGGTGATTTAGCAGCAATATTATCAACTTTAGAAGAAGGAGATGTTTTATTCATAGATGAAATACATAGAATACCAAGATATATCGAAGAAGTATTATATCCAGCTATGGAAGATTACTATCTAGACATTATCGTCGGAACTGAAGGCTCATCAAGAAATATCAAGATAAATCTTCCCCATTTTACTTTAGTAGGAGCAACTACTAGAGCGGGTGATTTATCAAGTCCTTTAAGAGATAGATTCGGAATAATTGCAAAATTAAATTACTATACTGAAGAAGAACTATATCAGATAATAAAAAGAACATCAAAAGTATTAGATACTCCAATTACTGATGATGCCGCTCGTGAGCTTGCTAGTAGAAGCAGAGGTACTCCAAGAATAGCCAATAGATTATTTAAAAGAGTAAGAGACTTTGCTTTAGTATATTCAGGTGGTATTATTAATGAAGAAATTCTAAATAGTTCATTAGATAGATTAAAAGTAGATAAAAGTGGTTTAGATGAAACAGATAGAATACTACTAACTGCTATTATTGAAAGATTTAATGGTGGACCAGTAGGATTAGAAGCTCTAGCTTCTTCTATTGGGGAAGAATCATCTACTATAGAAGATGTCTATGAACCATATTTATTAAAAGAAGGTTATATAAAGAGAACTCCTAGAGGTAGAGTAGTAACAGATAAAACATATGACTATTTAAAAATAGAAAAATAAAATATATCCCCTTAAGCCTAAAGTCTTAAGGGGTATTTCAAAGCCTAAGGTCTTTGAAATAACAATTATTTTTTTGTATGAATATTATTGAGAAATATTAAAATTAATATAAAACTATTGACAAATAAATTTTAATATAATATATTTATTATGACATTTGCGAAGAAAAAACCATATATTTAATTGCCCGATGAAACTACATATTTAAAATATGTGGCTTTTTTGCGTTGTCAGAAAGGATGTGATATTAAAATGTCGTTCATCAAAGTTGATAACATAACAAAAACTTTTAAGGTAGCCAAAAGAAATAGTGGACTGAAGGCTGCTGTAAAATCATTTTTCAAAAGAGAATACAAAGAAGTAGAAGCAGTAAAGAATATATCTTTTGAAATAAAGAAAGGAGAAATAGTAGGTTATATCGGTCCCAATGGAGCTGGAAAGAGTACCACTATTAAAATGCTTTCAGGAATACTTCTTCCCACTAGTGGTACCATTACTATAAACAATTTAGATCCTATTAAAGATAGAAAAAAATATGTAGCCAAAATAGGAGTAGTATTTGGACAAAGAAGTCAACTAGCTTTTGATATTCCAGCAGAAGACACTTTTGATTTATTAAGAGATATCTATAAAATAGATAACGAAGAATATCAAAAAACAAAGAAATATCTAGTAAACCTTTTAGGTATTGAAGAAATAATAAAAAAACCAGTAAGAACCCTTTCTCTAGGAGAAAGAATGAGATGCGAAATAGCATCATCACTACTCCATAAACCAGAAATATTATTCTTAGATGAACCAACAATAGGATTAGATGCTATATCAAAAAAGATAGTAAGAGACTTTATAAAAAAAATAAATAAAGAAGATAAAGTAACAGTAATTCTTACCACTCATGATATGAATGATATCGAAGCCCTAGCTAAAAGAATTATTCTAATCGGTAACGGAGAAATACTATTTGATGGAAATATTAAAACTCTAAAAGAAAAATATGGTAGTTATAAAAATATTAAAATATTTACTAAAGATAAAATAGATAACATCAAAACAAAAGGAGTTATAAAAAAATGTAAAAAAGAAGATAGTTATAATTTTATAATAGATTCCAATATAATAAGTATATCTAATTTCCTAAGTAAACTTACCACAAAATATAATATAGATGATATTGAAATAGATAACGAAAGCATAGATGATGTAATACTTAAACTATATGAGGACTATAAATTATGAAATCATATCTAAGTTATTTCAAATTAAGATTTATAACTAATCTTCAATATCGAACCGAAGCCATAGCAGGTATATGTACCCAAATATTCTTTGGTTTAATATTTATTATGGTATATTTAGCCTTCTACGAAAGTGGAGGAGATACGCCAATGAACTGGCAAGAACTTGTTAATTACTTATGGCTTCAGCAATCATTCTTTGCCCTAATATATCCCTTTGATAGAGAAAACGAATTACTTGATATGATTAAAAATGGTAATTTAGCTTATGAATTAATAAGACCACAAGATTTCTATTTTAAATGGTATATAAAGATGCTAGCCAAAAGATTAGTAGCAGTCCTACTTAGATTTATCCCATTAATAATTCTTGCAATATCATTACCATATCCATTTCATTTATCTACCCCTTATTCTATAAATAATTTTATAATGTTTATAGTAGCACTAACTCTAGGCTTCTTCTTAGTCACATCATTAAATCTACTTATGCATATTTTAACAATGTTTACTTTAGATGAAAAAGGAACTATGACAACTTATAATGTAATAGCAGAAATATTTATGGGTGGAACGATTCCTATACCATTCTTTCCATTATGGTTAAAACATATAGCAGAATTTCTTCCCTTTAGATTTATAGGAGACTTTCCCTTTAGAATATATTCTAATAGCATACCATTACAAGAAGGCTATATTCTTATTATAGGTTCTATAATTTGGATAATTATTACAATATCATTAGGATACTTAATATCAAGAGTATCACTAAGAAAGGCTGTGATCCAAGGTGGTTAAATTATATATAGAATCAATGAAACTTAAATTAAAATCCCAGTTAGAATATCGTCTATCATTTATCTTAACTTTTATTAGTCAAATAGGAGTATTCTTCACATATTACTTTATGACAGTAGCTCTATTTCAAAGATTTGATAATATAAAAGGCTTTACCTTATATGAAGTATTAATATGCTTTTCCATTATTCATTTTGGTTTTGCCTTTAATGAAACATTCTTTAGAGGTATAGACAAATTTGATAAATTCATTATTGATGGTTCTCTAGATAGACTATTAGTAAGACCTAGAGGAATACTATATCAAGTTATATGTAGTGATATGGATTTTGTAAAAGCAGCTAGAATTATACAATCATTAATAGTATTCTACATAGCCATAAGTCACTTAAATATAGAATGGAATATAATAAATATATTATTAATAATAGCAATGTTTCTATCTTCAATAATACTATTCTTTGGAATATTCCTATTAATGGCTTCATATTGTTTTATTACCATTCATGGCTTAGAAGTAAGAAACTTATTAACCGATGGTGGTAAACAAATGGCACAGTATCCAATAGGAATATTTAGAAAAGGCTTTATATTTATATTTACTTTCATTATTCCATATGCTTCAGTTAATTATTATCCTTTACTTTATCTATTAGGAAAGTCTGATAATGCATTATATTTATTATCACCATTATTAATAGTAGTGTATTTAATACCATGTTTTCTATCTTTTAAAATAGGCTTAAAACATTATAGTAGTACAGGTTCATAGGAGATGTTTATATGAAAGAAGTATTAGTAGATACTGATGGATTTAATCAGTATTATGAAGAATTAAATAGATTGAAAGATATAAGTTTATCTATTGCCAGCATAGGAAGTGAATCCTATGCTGATGCAGTAGGAGATGGATGGCATGATAATTTTGCTTTTGAAGATACAATGAGAGAAAGTAGAAAGATTGCTTCAAGAATAAATAAAATGTTAGAGGATGAAAAATATTTAAAAATAGTAGATAAAAAAAGTAATTCTGATGATATAATAGATGTAGGAGATATTCTTAAAATAAAAGCTATATATGATATAGATGATATAGAAGAATATACTGTTAAATTAACTGGTAAATATATGATAAATAATAATGCTAAGATTAAAGAAATATCATTAAATAGTCCAATAGGAAGAAGTATATATTTAAAGAATATTAATGATGATATTGGTTATTATGTTAATGATAAAAAAACAAGTATAAAAATAATAAATAAGATTTTATGATAGAGACTAGAATAGGCTCTATCATACCACAGAAGAATAAAGTGGAGAAGGAGAAATAATGAAAATAATAGAATATAAAGATAAATATTTAGAAGATGTAAAAGATTTATTAGTAGAATTAGAAGAATATATCCTTAGTATTGATAAGGATAATCTAGATCAATTACATCCTGAATATCGTGATAAGATGGCTATATTAGATTTAGAAGAAGTAAAAGATAATAATGGTAAATGTTATCTAGCGATAGATAATGACGTAGTCGTAGGACTAATAATGGGATGCTTAAGAAGTTATGATGAATATGATTATTTAGATTATAAATGCCCTAAATGTGGAGAAGTAACAGAACTAGTAGTATCTAAGAAAGTAAGAAGTAGTGGTATTGGTACTTTACTTATGAATAAAATAGAAGAATATTTCAAAAGTATAGGATGTGAATATATTTCTATCGATGTATTTGCTTATAATAAAATAGGAATAAACTTCTACGAAAAACATGGCTATCATACTAGAGGTTTAATTGATATTAAGAAAATAAATTGAGGCAATATCATGAAAAAAGAATATTATGAAGCATATGAAGATAGATATAAAGATGCTTATGATAATAATATGTTATGGGAAACAAAAAATTTTAGTAAAGATGTAATTAAAGTAATAAATGATTATAATATTACTAAGAATAATAGTATATTAGAAGTAGGATGCGGAGAAGGTAGAGATATAATCTATTTACTTAATATAGGTTATTATAATATATTAGGTATTGATTACTCTAAAACAGTAATTAATAAATGTAATGAACTAACTAGTAATAAATATGCAAATAATTTTAAATCTTTAGATATAATGAAAGATAAATTAAATAATAAGTATGATTTTATCTATTCCGTAGCGGTCATTCATATGTTTTTAAAAGAAGAACATCGTAATTTATTCTATAAGTTTATATATGAACACTTAAATGACAATGGTATTGCTTTAGTTATATCCATGGGTGATGGTACTAGTACTTATAAGTCTAATATTGATGATGCCTTTAAAAAAGTAGTAAGAACTAATATAAATACTAATAAAGAAATAATAGTAACTAATACTTCATGTAATGTAGTAGACTTTACTACCTTTAAAGAAGAGATTATAAGAAATAATTTTAAGATAATTAAGTGTTATATTAGTAGTGATATACCTAATTTTGATAAGTGCATGTGTGCTATTATTTCTAAATAAAAACAAATTAAAACAAGATTAAATAGGCAGATCTGAATGTTCTGCTTTTATTTATGATGGTAGTAAAGAAATTACTAAAAAACGTGTATTTTAATATTGACATCACCAGGTATTTATATTATCATAAACGATAAGACAATGATAAAAGAAATATAACTTTTTAGAAATAAAAGAAAGGATGATGTGATGAACAAGATAGTTGTAAGTGATAATATAAAGATAGAAAATATGATATATGAAATTAGAGGTAAGCAGGTCATGTTAGATTCTGATTTAGCTAAACTCTATAATGTAGAAACAAAAAGAATAAACGAAGCAGTTAAAAATAATATAGAAAAATTTCCCGAAAGATATTGTTTTCAACTTAATGATGAGGAATCAAACAACTTGAGGTCGAAAATTTCGACCTCAAAAATAAATAGTCATGGAGGAAGAAGATATAATCAGAGAGTATTTACAGAACAAGGTGTATATATGCTTGCTACGATTTTAAAAAGTAAAGAAGCAACAAAGATAACAATTGCAATAATGGACACATTCGTAGTAATGAAAAGCATAATAAACACCTCATTAATAGAACAAAAATATATTAACAAATTAGTATTAGAACACGATAGTAAAATTGATTTAATACTAGATAAATTAAATACTAATGAAGAAATTAACCATATCTTTTATGAAGGACAGATATATGATGCATATTCATTACTTATAGATATATTATCTAAGGCAAAGAAAGAAATAATTATAATAGATAATTATGCTGGTAAAAAATTATTTGATATCATTAAAAATATTAATGTTAAAGTAAAAATATATACAGAAAATATAGATAATATTTCTAAAGAGAAGTATGAAAAACAATATAGTAATATAGAAATAATAAATACTAATATATTTCATGATAGGTTTATTATAATAGATAATAAAGTGTTATATCATTCTGGTGCGTCATTTAAAGATTTGGGTAAGAAGTGCTTTGCTATTACTAAAATGGAAGATAATAATATATTAAAAGAACTATTAAATAAACTAAGAAAATAAATGTTTAACATTGATATCAACAAGTATTTATATTATTATAAACAATAAGACGATGATAAAATAAAGAAAGGATGATAAAGTGAACAATATAGTAGTAAGTGATAATATAAAGATAGAAAATATGATATATGAAATTAGAGGTAAACAAGTTATGTTAGACTCTGATTTGGCAATGTTGTATGGTTGTAAGAATGGAACTAAATCACTTAATTTAGCGGTTAAAAGACATATAAATAGATTTCCAGAAAGATTTATGTTTCAATTAACAAAAGAAGAATATTCTTCTATTTATTCAAGGTTTCAATTTGAAACCTTGAATAAAAATAATCAAAAACAAGGTCTTAATATTAAATATTTACCTTATGTATTTACTGAACAAGGAGTAGCAATGTTAAGTGCTATATTAAAAACTGATATTGCAGAAGAAATAAGTATAAAAATTATGGATGCCTTTATAGTAATGAAAAAGATAATAAATACTTCATTAATAGAACAAAAATATTTTAATGAATTAACTATAAAAAATACAGAAGATATAAAATTATTACAAGAATCTTTTGATAAGTTAAATACAAAAGAAAGTAATAATCATATCTTTTATGAGGGACAAATATATGATGCATATTCACTGCTTATAGATATATTATCTAAGGCAAAGAAAGAAATAATTATAATAGATAATTATGCTGGTAAAAAATTATTTGATATCATTAAAAATATTAATGTTAAAGTAAAAATATATACAGAAAATATAGATAATATTTCTAAAGAGAAGTATGAAAAACAATATAGTAATATAGAAATAATAAATACTAATATATTTCATGATAGGTTTATTATAATAGATAATAAAGTGTTATATCATTCTGGTGCGTCATTTAAAGATTTGGGTAAGAAGTGCTTTGCTATTACTAAAATGGAAGATAATAATATATTAAAAGAATTATTAAATAAATTAAAAAAATATTATGAGTAAGACCCTAGGCTTACTCATACCACGGAAAACATAAACTTGTTTATGGTTGAAGTGGAATATAAAAATAAATGTAACAAAAAAAGATTGACATACATAAAATAGTATGATATATTTAACTTGAATTTAAAGAGAGAGGAGTGAAAATCATGAAGATGATGACTTTAAGTTTAAAAGATTTTAATAGTGATAGAGTAGTTTTAAAGAAAAGTGGAATTCTTCTATGTTTTTCACATACTTTGTAATAAGCAAAAATAATTAATTATAATAACTTGGAACTACTTTATAAATAAGTAGTTCTTTTATTTGGAGGTGTAAATATGAAGAGTATAAAAGAATTTAGACCTCTATTAAAATTAGTTAAAGAAGATTTAAATAAATTAATATTTGCTAGTATAATTATATTTATGTCCGGATTATGCGAGGTGTTTACTGGCTATTTAAATGGTAGAGTAGTAGAGTCCATTACCATACTTGATATAAAAAATGCTTTAATATTTTTAGGGATATATTTTGTATTAGAAATAACAATGGATGGAGTAATATTACATTATGCTAATTCTATATTATATAAAGAAGAGAGTAAATTAACAAGAAAGTTAGGATTTTATACTTATAAGAAAGCATTATCTATGCCTCCTGTAGCTTACGAAAAAATGTCATCAGGAGAAATAATAAATAGAATAACAAGCGATGCTGATACTTTAAGTTTTGCTTTTGGTAGATTATTAAACATGATATCATCACTTATAGCATCACTAATAGTTATAATCTATATATTTATAAACTCTTGGATAATAGGAATAGAAATAATATTTATTGTATCTATATTATTCCTAATATTAAAAAAATATAATCCATTACTTAAAGAAACACATAAAGAAAGAAGAAAAGAGCAAGATAAGTTTACTTCTTTAACTACAGAATCAATTAGAGGTATAAGAGAAATAAAAACATTAGGTATTAAAAATAACCTAATTAGTGATATGACTAGTATTATTAAAGATATATATAATAAATCAAGTCAAGAAATAGATATTCAAAAGAGTTTTAATATAAAGACTAGATTATTAAAATCAATATTAGAATGTGGAGTATTTGCTACTTGTGTCGTATTATTATACAATAAGATGATAAGTTTAACATTCTTTATTGCTATGACATATTATGTATATCGTTTTACCTGGTTAATAGAAAACATAAATGATTTAACACAAACATATCAAAAGGTTAGTGTATCAATATCAAGAGTAAATGATATATTAGAGAATAGATTATATAAAGATGAAGAGTTTGGTAATAAGAAGTTAGATAATGTTAAAGGGGTAATTGAATTCAAAGATGTTAATTTTAATTATCCTGATGAAGGAAATATCTTAAATAATTTTAGTTTAAAGATTGAACCTAATAAGAAGATTGCCATAGTAGGAGCATCAGGCCAAGGTAAGAGCACTTTATTTAATCTAATTACTAGAATATTTGATACTACTAGTGGAGAAATATTATTAGATGGTATTAATATTAAAGATTTAAGTGAAGAAGAATTAAGAAAACATATATCAATAATTAGACAAGAACCATTCGTCTTTAATAGAACTATTAAAGAAAATTTTAAATTAATTAATAAGAATATATCTCTTAAAAAGATAAGGGAATATTCTAAGATGGCTTACTTAGATGATTATATTATGTCTTTACCTAAAGGGTATGATACTTTATTAGGAGAGTCTGGTATTAATTTATCTGGTGGCCAAAAACAAAGACTATCTATTGCTAGAACATTATCTAAAGGTAGTGAAGTAATACTATTTGATGAAGCGACTTCAGCTTTAGATAATAATTCTCAAGATTATATTAAAAAGACCATTGATAATTTGGTTAATGATCATACTATTGTAATAGTAGCTCATAGATTATCTACAATCATTGATGCTGATATTATTCATGTTGTTGATAATGGTAAAGTAATAGCTACTGGTAACCATAAAGAATTATTAAATAGTTGTAAGATATATAGAAATCTTTATGAAACTGAATCTTTAAATTCATAATAGCCTATGAAGCCTTAAGTTAATCTTAAGTCTTCATTAGGTATCATAGAGCCTGTAGTCTCTATGATAAAATATATTTAAATATAAAAAGGAGAAAAAATGAAAAATATAGAATTAATAATACCAAAATTAGAAGAATATTCCTATGAGCAAAAACTAGAAAGTGATCCAAAAACAATGAGTTATAATGCCGGCTACAAAGTTATGTATAATGGTTATCATTATGATACAGGGTGCATTGACTTTCCTAAAGAAAAATGGCAAGAAGTTCAAAATAGAAGAATCAAAGAAAACAGATATTTCGCATATATCAAAGACAAAGACCTAAATAAATATGTTGGATATGTAAATTACCAATACGATAAAGATGAAGATATATATGATTGTGGTATTTTAATAGAAGATAAATATAGAGGCAAAGGATATTCAAAACCGGCCCTTAAGCTACTAATAAAAGAAGCAAATAAAAAAAATATAAAATACTTATATGATACTTTTGAAAAAAGTAGAGAAAAAGCATTGAAACTATTCTTAGATGTAGGATTTGAAATATATGAAAAAACTACAGTCAATAAATTTAATAAAGAAGTAGAATGCGTAATTATAAGAATTGATACCAATAAAATAACTAATAACACAGATTAATTAGAAGTTTTTTCTGCATAAACAATTGACTTTTTACATAAAATATAGTGTATTATTATTGCATTTGAAAGAATGCCTTAATGATAAATGTTAATCGCTTCTAGGTGATGCGAGCAATAAATGATCTCGGTTGTAAATGTAAGGAAACTTCTATCTAAAGGTAGAGTTTTCTTTTCTTTTATGATAATATAGTACTAAGAAGGTGATTTACATGAAAGTTCAGACTGGTTATTTATATCATTGAATTCTTTGATCAAATTAATAAAGAAGGATTAATGATAAATCATGAAAATGGTCATTCTAGACCATCATATTTAGCAATTAAAGATAAAGAAATTTTATGGTTTATACCCTTAAGTACAAAGGTAGATAAGTACAGAACTATTATTACTAAAAAAGAAAAAAAGTATGGTTCTTGTAAAACAATATTGATCAAAAGAATTGCTGGTAGAGAACAGGCTATATTAATTCAGAATGCCTTTCCTACATTAGAAAAATATATTCAAAGTAGACATACTGTTGATGGTAAGGTAGTTAAAATTGCTTCTGCTGTCGAAAGAGAAATCATTGATGATTTTGAATATATGCTTTCTTTAAAAGCAAGTGGATTAGATTTGTTTTTTACAGATATTGATTTTATTAAAAATTTGATGCTTGATGAATTAAAAGTTTTAAATTAACCAAAGAAGTGTATGAATTTTTGAGGTGCAACTTTTTCACCTCAAGGAATAATACAATATATTAAAATAATTTGCAAAAGTGTAATAAATGATTGACAAAACATAAAATAAATTATATAGTTATAGCAAGTGAGGAGATATATAAAGCTATCTCGGGATAAAACCTACACGTATTTTATAATTAATAAAATCCGGAGTCACTATTCTTATATGGAATAGTTGCCTTCGGTTTTTTCTATATATATGTTAATGTTGGAAAGGAAGTAGATAAAATGGATAAGTTTACATTGCCAGAATATGATAATAGTATTGTTAGTTTAGCATCTAGTATTAGAAGATATTTTGAACTTGATGTTTATCATAATACTTTAAGTGATATTGATAAAATATTAGATGAATATAAGCCAAGAAATGTAGTAGTTATATTATTTGATGGAATGGGATCAAGATTAATAAAAAAATCATTAGGAGAAAATAGTTTCCTATATAGAAATATGTTAAAAGAAATATCTTCAGTAGTACCCGCTACTACAACGGCTTCAACTACATCAATGCTTACTGGTCTTTCGCCAATGGAACACGGTTGGCTTGCTTGGGACTTATATTTTAAAAAAGAAAATAAAATAGTAACAATGTTTACTAATAAGATTAAAGATACTGATATAGATGCTGATAGTGTATCACTAGCTAGAAAATATTTTCTATATAAAAATATTTGTGAACTAATAAATGAAGAAGGAAAACATTATGCTAAGTTAATTGCTTCATTTAATGAAAATAAATATAAAGATATCGATGATATGATAAGTAAAATTAAAAGTAGTTTAAATGTTAAAGATAAAAATTATATTTATGTATATAATCCCGAGCCCGATACTACCATGCACATTACTGGTACTGATAGTAAAGAGACTAAAGATTATTTTGAATTGATTAATAAAAAAGTAAAAGAATTATATAATTCTATATCTGATGATACATTACTAATTGTAGTAGCAGACCATGGCCATATTAATTGTGATACTATTATCTTAGAAGATTATAAAGATATATTCGATACACTTGATGGAGATACATCCTTTGAAGGAAGACTATGTAGTTTTAAAATTAAAGATGGTAGAGAGGAAGAATTTGTTTATCTATTTAATAAATACTTTAGTGATTATTTTGTATTAATGACTAAAGAAGAACTTATTAATAGTAAGTTATTAGGTAATGGTACTGAACATAAATATTTCAGAGATTCACTAGGAGATTATTTTGCTCTAGCTTATAGTAATAAATATTTTAAATATAAGAATGTAGGTCATATTCATAAGTCAACTCATGCGGGTTTTACTGAAGATGAGATGAAGATACCATTAATAGTCTTAAACAAATGTAAAATTAGAAAAAGATAGGTGATGTTATGATAATATTATTTAGTGGTTGTGATAAAGTAAAAGGCTTTAATTCTAGAATAAAAGAAATTATAAATAAAGAATTAGATAGATATAATAGTATGGCTATTATATGTGCTAAAGATGATTATAGTAAGAATGATACTTTAATAGATGGTACTAGTGATAAAATTGGTATAAGAAGTATGTTTAATAGTATTAAAAATTTCTATTTAATAGATAGAAGGACTTCTATTAACGATGACAAATATAATAAAGAAAGTAGATATTATATATTTATTTGGAGGTAATCCTTTAATACAACTAGATATAATAAAAAGAATAGATTATAAAGAATTATTTAAAGATAAAGTATTACTTGGATTTTCTGCGGGTAGTATGAACTTAGGTAAGATAGGGTATTACTCTAAAGATGATGATTATGATAAGACATTCTTCTATGAAGGCTTAGGTTTTACTGATATAACTATTGATCCTCATTTTGATATTAATAATAGAAAGCAAGTAAATGAAATGGTTAATAGTTCTTATAAACATAGAATAATAGGTTTACCTAATGATTCTTGTATAGTAATAAAAGATAATGAAATATATTATATTAATAATTATTTTGTAGTAGAAGATGGCAAAATTGAAGAAAGAAAAGGAGATGATTTATATGAAGAACATAGGAACAATAGAATTAGAAACAAATAGACTTCTATTTAGAAAAGCAAGTACTAGTGATTCTAAAGACATGTTTAATAATTGGGCTAGTGATAAAGAAGTAACTAAATATCTATCTTGGGATGCTTATGAAAAAGAAGAAAATGCCGTAAGTTATCTTAAATACCTAGAAGAAGAATATATAAAAGATAATTTTTATAACTGGATAGTAGTATCAAAAGAAGATAATACTCCCATTGGTACAATTGGAGCAGTAGATATTGATATAAAAAATAATACTGTAGAAATAGGATATTGTTATGGAAGAAAATGGTGGGGTAAAGGCCTAGCTACAGAATCATTAAAAAGAGTAATAAAATTCTTTTTTGAAGAAGTAGAAGTAGAAACAATTTATGCTGATCATATAGATGCAAATCCCGCTAGTGGAAAAGTAATGGAAAAAGCAGGAATGAAATATGAAGGTATAATGAGAAAAAGAGCACTTAATAAAGTTACTAAAAAGCAAGCCGATCTGATCTATTATTCCATTACTAAAGAAGACTACTTTAAAGGAGATAATCATGAAAATTAATTATATGTTTAGTAGAATAGATAGAAATAAAGGCTTTAATGATAATCAAAAGAAATATATAAAAGAAGATATAAAGAATAATATGTCTATTACTTTTATAGCTAGTTTATTTGATGAATATGAAAGAAATGATACTCAGGTAAAAGAAATTGTTAATGTATTTAAAAATATAGATAAAGAATATGCTGAAAAATTACTTAAAGCAGCAAAATTTGGATACCAATACTTAGAAAAAAATTCAAATTTAATAATCTCTATGCCGAATGAACCATATTATGATGGAAATGATACTGATAATAGATTATGGGCAGCAGCAGAATTATATAGAGCCACTGGAGAAAAAAAATACGACGAATATTTCTTAAATAACTATAGAAATTTTGAAGAAAGCTTTGAAGCTGAAAAAAATGGACATGGTTGGGGAAATATGGAAAAAGTTGCTTTTTATGCATACTTAAGCTCTAAAAATCCTGCTTCTGAAGTAAAAGAATGGTTTAAAGAGAAGTTTACATCATGGTCAGATGATGTATTTGAAAAAACTGTAAATAACCCATGGAAAACTGTGTTAGGAGAAAATGACTATGTATGGGGAAGTAACTCAGTTATAGGAACTACATTGATGGATCTATATGTAGGAAATAAGGTTCTAGGAAAGGATAATGATAGAACTATAGCTATGATGAGAACTAATATGAACTATTTCTTAGGAGTAAATCCATTAGCATTTAGTTATGTTTCAGGATATGGAGAAAATTGTTTAAGTCATACATATAGCAACATATATAATTATGATGGGATATTAGAGATTCCAAAGGGATATTTTGCAGGAGGACCAAACCAATTTCAAGGTGCGGAACTATCTAAATTCAATGCTAGAGATTATGTTGACTCAGGATATGAATGGACAACAAATGAGCACACAATTTATTGGAATTCAGTATTAATATTTTCTACAGCAGCTTTAAATGAAAATCTTCAAGAAGTTAGTATTATGAACTTTGAAGTGAAATAAAAAATAAAAAGAGAGCAAGTTACTAAAAGTTATAGAGTATCCTTGCTCTTTTAATTTACTAATTTTTTAGATAAAATAATTTAATCGCTATTAACCAAATTAAAAAAATCAGAAATAGGAATTAATGCTGCTCCAAGTATACTTGAACGCTCATTTAAATTAGAACATAAAATATTAAGAGGATAATTTTTAAAGAAAATATTTTTTTGAATATTTTTTAAAATATCTTGTTGATATTTTTCAATATATTTTGCTAAATTTCCACTAATTATAATATTATTGATATCAAAAGTTAAAAGTATATTACTTAAACCAATACTAAAAAAATTAATATATTTTTCTACGAACTCTTTATTTTGTTCTTTATCAAAAATAAAAGAAAGTTCTTTAGTACTAACCCTATTAAGCTCCTCTTCTGTTGCAATTTCAGAAACATATAATTCCCAACATCCTCTATTTCCACAATTACATTTTTTTCCAGAATAATCAATGGAGATATGTCCAAACTCTCCGCATAAATTATTATTTCCATGATGTAAGTGAGAATTAATATATACTCCAGCTCCTATTCCACTTCCAATAGAAATAACAACAAAATTTTCATCCTTTTGAGCTTTTCCAAGAATTTTTTCGCTATAAATACAAGCATTAGCATCATTTTCTAAATAAACATTTAAATCATATTTTTTAAATATATCATT
>ERZ772831.1423-NODE-1423-length-22769-cov-4.833055_pt1 | contig 22769 bp, 20 predicted proteins | sample MGYA00580858_ERZ772831 | MGnify/ENA primary metagenome ERZ772831 (study PRJEB29015, sample SAMEA2737694) | human gut metagenome | biome: human gut; feature: human-associated habitat; material: faeces | place: China | collected 2012 ... | reverse complement strand
CTTTATTATTAGAACTCTTACCTAAAATATAACTACCTATAAAAATAGAAATAATAGGTATCAATAACTCAGTTATTTTAAGAACATTCCCCATAAGAATATTAAAATAATTAAGAATAGTAATAATAATAGTACTACCTATTAATATACATAAAGTATATATAGAACTTTTTAAATATTTAAACATAATATCACCAATAAATAATATGAATATGTATAAAAAAATATACTATCTCTCATAATTATAATGGTGATAAAAATGATAATAGTAATAATTAGAACAATATTCTTTTACTTATTTATATTTTTAATATACAGAATAATGGGTAAAAGAGAAGTAGGACAACTAAGCATAACTGATTTAGTAGTATCTCTTTTAATAGCGGAACTAACAGTAATAAGTATAGAAGACTATGAAAAAAGTATGTTATATTCTTTAATACCTATAATAGTACTAGTATTACTTCAATGTATCTTATCATATTTAAGTTTAAAAAAACCTAAATTTAGAATATTTTTAGAAGGTAATCCATCAGTAATAATAAAGGGTGGTAAAATAAATTATAATGAAATGTTAAAGCAAAGATATAACTTAGATGATTTATTAGTTCAATTAAGAGACAAAGGCTATAGAAGTATTGAAGAAGTAGAATATGCTATTTTAGAGAGTAGTGGTACCTTATCTGTATTTCCATATGAAACAGGTAAAAGCCCTTTACCATTACCATTAATATTAGATGGAGATATACAGGAAGATACCATAAAACATCTAAAGAAAGATAAAAAGTGGGTATATAATTTTTTAGATAAAAAAGATATAAAATTAGAAGATGTATTCTTTGCCTTTTACAAAGATCGAAATATATTTATCATTAAGAATGATGATTTACTATAGTCATCATTTTTTTGATGTGTTATAATATTATTAGAGGTAATAATATGGAAGAAAAAATAAAAGAGTTAAAAGAACTCATCGATAAAAGTAATAAAATAGTAGTTTTTACTGGAGCAGGAGTATCAACAGAAAGTGGTATACCAGATTTTAGAAGTAAAGATGGATTATATAATCAAAAATATGACTACCCACCAGAATTAATACTATCTCATGATTTTTTTATAAATGATCCAGAAGAATTCTATAAATTTTATAAAGACAAATTAAATTCATTAAATGCCATACCCAATATTACACACAAAAAACTAAAAGAATTAGAAGATAAAGGTAAAGATGTAACAATAATAACCCAAAATATAGATGGTCTTCATAGTAAAGCCGGTAGTAGTAAAGTATTAGAATTACATGGAACAATTATGAATAACTATTGCACTAAATGTCATAAATATTATGATGCTAATTATGTTTTTAATAGTAGTGGCATACCAAGATGTACTTGTGGAGGAACTATCAAGCCAGATGTCGTATTATATAACGAACCACTTCCAGAAGATGTATGGGAAGAGGCTATTAGAGCGGTAGCTAAATCAGATCTAATGATAGTTTTAGGAACGTCTCTTAGAGTTTATCCAGCGGCATATTTAGTAGACTATTTTCATGGAAATTTAGTTTTAATAAATCGTAGTTCAATTGGCCATGAAGATAAAGCCAAACTAATAATAAACGATAAATTAAGCAATGTATTTAGTAAAATATAAGTACCAAACAAAAAAATGGTACTTTTTTATTAATACTTTCATAAATTATTGTGAGGGGTGATATCTTTGTCAGCATATAAGGAAATAGTAACCAAAGCAGTAGTAGGTAAAGGCAAAAAGTATTATCGTAATACTTATACAATAAATACTGAGTTTGCACCTAATACTGTATTAGGATGTTGGGTAATAAATCATAAATTTGAAGGGCATGAAGTACATGGAAAAATTGAAATAGATGGTTCCTTTGATGTTAATTTATGGTATTCCTACGATAATGATACTAAGACTTCAGTAATGACCAAAAATATACCATATAGAGAAGTTGTAACAGTATCACAAAAAGCTGAAGCTGATTCAAGTAATAAGGATATAATTGTAAGAAGCTTAAAACAACCTAGTTGTATCTCTGCTAAAGAAAAAGATAATAGTATAATAATAGATATCGAAAAAGAACTAGGAGTCGAAATAGTAGGGGATACTAAAGTAAAAATAGCTATCGAAGAAGATGAAGAGCCGTGGGATGAAATACCAGAAGAAGTAACAGAAGAAGATCTTAAAGACATAGAAGATAATGTAGATCCTGATTATCTTAAAGAGGAGAAATAATTCTTCTTTTTTTTATCGAAATATATACGCAAGATATTATTTTTGATGTATAATAATATTGGTGATACTATGAAAGATAATAAAATAAATGATATATTAATATTAAAAGACTATAATGAAATATCAAAGTTAACTACTGAAGAAATATTAACAAAATATCATACTAAAGAAGAAGGATTAACTAATAAAGAAGCCCAAAAAAGATTAAATAATAATGGAAAAAACATCGTTATAAAAGAAGTAAATAGAAGTATATTTTACTTTATATTTAATTCGTTAAAAGAAGAATTTATCATAATACTATTAGTTTTAGCAGTAATAAACTTCTCTTTAGGGGATAAAATAGGTTCTTTAGTAATCGTATTAATAGCTATAATTAGTATACTTATCAGAGTACTAGAAGATTATTCAGCATATAAATTTAATAAAAAACTAAGAAGTAAAATAGTATCAACTACTAAAGTAATAAGAGATAATAAAGAATTAGAAATAAAAGTAGAAAATGTTGTTATAGGGGATGTTATATCTTTGAATGCTGGAAGCATAATCCCAGCGGATTGTATTGTTGTAAATAGTAAAGATTTATTTGTTAATGAGTCTGTTTTTACAGGAGAATCAATTCCCGTAGAAAAGAAAGAAACTAATAAGAAAGAATATGACAACTTATTTGATATAAAAAATGTCCTATATATGTCTTCAAGCGTCATAAGTGGTACTGCGAAGGCCATAGTGGTAAAAACAGGCTTTGATACATATTTAGGTAAAATTGGTAAAGAAATAAATACCAAAAAAAATATAACTGCATTTGATAAAGGAATGAAAGATATTACTAATATGTTAATAAAGTTCATGGTAGTAATATGTCTTATTATTCTTTTAGTGGATGGAATAATAAGAAGTAATTTTACTGAGGCTATTCTTTTTGCCTTTTCCGTAGCGGTAGGAATAACTCCAAGTATGTTACCAATGATAGTTAATGTAAATTTAACCAAAGGTACTAAAGCCTTAGCTAAAAAGAAAGTTTTAGTAAAACATATTGAATCCATTCAAAATCTAGGGGCTATTGATACATTATGTACTGATAAAACGGGTACACTTACAGAGAATAAAATAGTACTTCAAAAATATATTGATGTATTAGGAAATGAAGATAACAGTATTTTAGAGTATGCTTATATAAATAGTTATTATTCTTCAGGTATGAAGAATATCGTTGATAGAGCAATAATGATTTATGGTAGTAAACATAATTTAGATAATATATTACCAAAATATGAAAAGATAGATGAAATACCATTCGATTATAATAGGAAGGTAATGAGTATAATCGTTAGAAATAAAAATACCTATCGCATGATAACTAAAGGTGCCATGGAAGAAGTATTAAAAAGATGTACCAAAGTAAAAGTAAAAGGTAAAGAAGAAGATTTAACTAAAGAATTAATAGACATTGTTACCAATAAAGCTAAAGAAATGGCCACTTCTGGTATGCAAGTTCTAGCTTTAGCGGCTAAAAAGACAGAGAAGGGTGTTCTATCTTTTGATGAAAACAGTGAAAAAGAAATGACATTTATTGGTTTTGTGGCCTTTTTAGATTCACCTAAAAAAGATGTCAAGAAAGTTATAAATAAATTAAGAAAGTATGGTGTAAAAACAAAAATATTAACCGGAGATAATCCATATTCAACTACGATGGTAGCATCATTAGCGGGTATTAATAGTGATGAGATATTAACTGGTGCCGAAATAGATAAATTAAGTGATAAAGCCCTATCAATAAAAGTAGAAGAAATAGATGTATTTGCCAGATTAAATCCCATCCAAAAAGAAAGAGTAGTAAGAATACTAAAAAGTAATGGCCATGTAGTAGGTTATATGGGAGATGGAATTAATGATGCGCCATCATTACGTCAAAGTGATGTTGGTCTCTCAGTAAATACCGCTACAGATATTGCTAAAGAAACAAGTGATATGATATTACTAGAAAAAAACTTAGAAGTAATAGCAGATGGAATAATTGAAGGAAGAAAAGTATATGGTAATATCATAAAATATATGAAAATGGCTTTAAGTGCAGATTTTGGAGATGTATTTAGTATAATGATAGCCAGTATTTTCTTACCATTCTTGCCACTATTACCAATACAAATGTTATTTCAAGATTTCATATATGATTTTTCTCAAATAGGTATACCATATGATAATGTAGATGAAGAATTTATAACATTCCCTAAAAAATGGAATACAAAAGGAATAGCTAAATTTATGATAGTAATGGGAATAACAAGCTCTATAATAGATGTACTAGCATTTCTTACATTCTGGCACCTATTAGGCTATAACAGTATAGATAAAGAAAGTTATTTTCAAACTGCTTGGTTCATAACATCATTAATAACAGAACTTATGATCATCTATAATGTTCGTACATCGAAAGATATTTTTAATAGTAGGCCATCAAAAGTATTATTATCATTAACATTACTATCTAGTATATTAACAATAGTAACCCCAATATTATTTCATAATATTTTATCATTCCATTTTGAAATATTGAGTACTAAGTTCTATCTATATTTATTATCTTTAGTAATTTTATATGTATTAATAGTTAGTATTGTAAAAAGAATATACATCAAAAAGAATCATGAATGGTTATAATATATTATCCTCTTAAGCCTAAGGTCTTAAGAGGTAAATTAGAGCCTAAGGTCTCTAATTTAATAATTTTCTTAATAAATTACCATAAAATAAGGAAAAAAGGTATTTTTTAGTTGACTTTTCCATATTATTATAATATAATTAACAAGGAAACGGAAAGAAGATTAATTTATCTCACCTGATTACTTAAGTAATAGGTAAAAAGCCAACTTAGAAAATACAGATGTTTTTAAATAGCTTTTTTATAGATAAATGGATACTTCTTTAAGTATTCATTTTTTTGGAGGTGTTAGCTATAGCTACTTTAAAGGATAATCCTATCAATGAACAAATTAGATGTAAGGAAATGATGGTAATTGGACCAAACGGTGAACAATTAGGAGTAAAGTCTAAACAAGATGCACTTACTTTAGCAGGTTATGCTGGTTTTGATTTAGTTCTAATGAGTGATAGTGGCAATATGCCAGTATGTAAAATTATGGACTATAACAAATTCAAGTATGAAAAGAAGAAAAAAACAAAAGAAGCTCAAAAAAAGCAAAGAGAAACAATGATTGAAACAAAAGAATTTAGACTATCTGTTAAGATTGATGTTCACGATTTTGAAACAAGAGTAACTAATGCAAGAAAAGCTTTAGAAAAAGGTAATAAAGTAAAAGCTAGTATTAGATTTAAGGGTAGAGAAATTACTCATCCAGAACTTGCAAGAGATGTTTTAGATAGATTTTGTGAAAAAGTTAGTGATGTTGCCGATATTGAATACAAGCCTAAAATAGAAGGTAGAGTAATGCATGTCGGATTAATGCCTAAAAAATAGAAGGAGGATATTATGACTAAACTTAAGAAGAATAAGATGAAAACACATAAAGGAACTAAAAAAGTATTAAACATTAGACAAAGCGGTTCAATCAGCAAATCAAGACAAGGTGTTTTACATAATACAGGAAAGAATAGTGCTGCTAGAGCTAGTAGTAAGAGACAAGGAACTAGTTTAAGTAAGGCTGATTACAAGAGAATTAAAGATATAATATAGGAGGCAAAGTATGACAAGAGTTAAAGGTGGCACAGTTGCACGTGCTAGAAGAAAGAAAGTATTAAAAGAAGCAAAAGGTTATTTTGGTAGTAAACATAGATTATATAAAACTGCTCATGAGCAAGTAATGCATTCAGGAAACTATGCATTTAGAGATAGAAAACAAAATAAGAGAAACTTTAGAAAATTATGGATTACAAGAATAAATGCTGGATGTAGAGAAAACGAAATTTCTTATTCAAGATTTATCGATGGATTAAATAAAGCTGGCGTTACAGTAAATAGAAAAATGTTAAGTGAACTTGCAATTGATAATAAAGAAGCATTTGCTGATTTAGTAACAATCGCTAAAGATGCATTAGCAGGAAAAACTTATACTCCAAAAGCTGTAAAGACTGAAGAAGTAAAAGAAGTAAAAACTGAAACTAAGAAACCTGCTGCTAAAAAGGCTACTACTGCTAAAACAGCAACTAAAACAGAAACAAAAAAGACAACTACTACTAAAAAAACAACAACAACTGCAAAGAAACCAGCAGCAAAAAAAGAGACTGCAAAGAAAACTGAAGAAAAGTAATATTTCTTCTTTTTTTTTGTTTAGTTTTTTGGTATAATTTTAAAGAGGGCAGTGATAAAATGGACACATCAAAAATAAGAAACTTTAGTATTATTGCACATATTGATCATGGTAAGAGTACTCTTGCCGATCGTATTTTAGAATATACTGGTGAAGTAGATAAAAGACAAATGAAAGACCAATTATTAGATAATATGGATATTGAAAGAGAAAGAGGTATAACCATAAAACTAAACGCTGTAAGATTATCATATAATGGTTATATGCTTAATTTGATAGATACACCAGGTCATGTTGACTTTAGTTATGAAGTATCAAGATCTTTAGCAGCATGCGAGGGAGCTATTTTAGTAGTAGATGCTACTCAAGGTATTGAAGCCCAAACACTTGCTAATGTCTATTTAGCACTAGATAATAATTTAGAAATAATCCCTGTAATTAACAAAATAGATCTTCCTAGTGCTGATATACCAAAAGTAGAAAAAGAATTATTTGATACTTTTGGTTTTAAAAGTGAAGAAATAATCAAAGTATCTGCTAAAACAGGAGAAGGAATTCCATTATTAGTAGATGCAATTATAAATAGAGTACCATCTCCTAAACCTATAGAAGATAAATTAAAATGTTTAATATTTGATAGTTATTTTGATTCCTATCGTGGAGTGGTGATTTTAGTTAGAGTAGTATCAGGAAAAATAACTAAAAATACAAAAATAAAAATGATGACTACTGGTGCCATATACGATGTCGTATCTTTAGGTTACCATACACCATTCGAACACGAAACAGAATCTTTAAATACCGGAGAGGTAGGCTTTATTACCGCATCTATAAAAAGTTTAGAATCAGTTAAAGTAGGCGATACCATAACAGATGCCACTGACGAAGCTAAAGAAGCATTGCCAGGTTACAAACCAATGAAACCAATGGTTTATTGCGGTATTTATCCAATAGAATCAAATAAATATCCTAACTTAAAAGAAGCAATTGAAAAATTAAAACTAAACGATGCCTCATTAACATTTGAGCCAGAAACATCAAGTACTTTAGGATTTGGCTTTCGTATGGGATTTTTAGGCCTATTGCATCTAGAAATAATTTCTGAGAGAATAGAAAGAGAATTTGGCATTGATATAATAGCCACTACTCCTTCAGTAAACTATGAAATAGAACTTACTGATAGTAGTATTATATATATTGATAATCCTAGTATGATGCCAGATAAAGTAAAAATAAAAAGTATTAAAGAGCCATATATTTTTACAAATATCTTAGTACCAACAGAATATATAGGGCCAATAATGGAATTATGTCAAGATAAAAGAGGTATCTATAAAAGTATCGATTATTTAGATAATACAAGAGTAAATATTCATTATGAATTACCACTATCAGAAATAGTATATGATTTCTTCGATAGATTAAAATCATCTACCAAAGGCTTTGCTTCATTTGATTATGAAGTAATAGGTTATAAAGAAAGTGAATTAGTAAAAATGGATGTTATGTTAAATGGTGAAGTAGTAGATGCCTTATCATTGATTGTCCATAAAGATTTTGCCTATGCAAGAGGTAGAAAAATGGTTGATAACCTTAAAAATATCATCCCAAGGCAATTATTTGAAGTACCAGTTCAAGCAGTAATAGGTAGTAAAGTAATTGCTAGAAGTGATATTAAAGCTATGCGCAAAGACGTTTTAGCTAAATGTTATGGAGGAGATATCACAAGAAAGAGAAAACTCCTAGATAAACAAAAAGAAGGTAAGAAAAAAATGAAAACCATCGGTAAAGTAGAAATACCAAGCGAAGCATTTTTAAGCATTTTAACCGATTACAAGAAAAACTAATATAATATACTAGAGGTGGTTTTATGAGCAGTAACAAAAACTTAACTAAACAAATAAAAAGAAATATACTAAATAACAATTGCGATTATGATGTAATATGTGAGTTATTAGTAGTAAATCCAGAAGAAGTAATATCAGGTATTCTAAGTTCATATTTATATTTATTTAGAAATATTGATAATATAAGCAATAAAGATTTATTAGAAGATTTAGATACTATTTTAAATAACTATATAAAAAAATATAAAAACAAAAAAACATTAGAATTAGTATATAACAAAATAGAAATATTTTTAGGTAATCTATCCAAAAGTTTTAATTTAGAAGAATTAATGAAATTAGAAAAATATATTTCATTTTTAGTGGATATTCAAAATAAATGCCTAATAAATAACCAGAAAAAAGCTAAAGGTGATAAATATAACTTCATACTATTTCTAATGTTCGAAAAAAGAGATATAGAATTACTAGAAAGATATATAGATATAAATATGAAAGAATTATTAATAAACAATAATATATTACCTTCCATATTTATTAGTATATTAGAAAAATATATAAAACTAGATGAAGATAATGTTATAGATATAAAATATTATAATCGATTAATAAATATATTTTTAAGAGGCAAAATATATGATAAATTATCTAATTCCAAAGAAGAATATCTAAAAATATTAAAAACATCTAATAAAGATTTCGTATGGAATTTAATAGATAAAATAGAAAACGATGCATATCAAACAAAAGAAGAATTAGAAAAAGATTATAACGTATCATTTATAATACCAACATATGAAGAATATAAGTATTTAAAAGATGGAAATATTGATTTAACTAGTGAAAATGTTTTTACAATTGATAATAAAGATGATTTATGCTTAGATGATGCAATGTCTATAAAAAGAAATAGCGATGGTACCTATACATTATTTATTCATTTAGCAAATCCAGCGGCAATTATACCATATATGTCAAACACTATGAAAGAAGCATTAAAAAGAAATCATACAATCTATTTAGCTAATGAAAATATTCCAATATTTAACAGATACTTATCTGACAATATACTTTCACTATTACCAGGTAAATCAACAAATGCATTAACCATCAAAGTAAAAGTAGCTCCAGATTATTCCCTAGATATAAATTCATTAGAAATAGTACCAACTATTGTAGAAAGCAAGCACAAACTAACATATCTAGAAGCAGAACAAACAATAACTACAGGAGGAGAACTATATAATGAATTAATACTATTATCAAAAATATTTGATCGTCAAGCAATAGATAATCCAAAAGTAAGAGCATATCATAGAATGAAAGAAAAAATAAGAAATAAAAATAATATTGAATCAGAAGCTCCAATAGCACACATGATGGTTGAACAATGTAATGTTTTTGCTAATAGTACTATAAATATTATTGATAAAAGAGATAAATTAGACCTAATAATGCCGTGGCGTGTACAACGAGAAGCAGATAGTGAAATAATAAGTGAATACTTAGAAGAAGGAAATTTTGACACAAACAATAAAAGTTTTAGAAATCTACTTAAAGATTATATGATGAAAAGCAAATATTCATATGAAAATATAGGCCATGAAGGATTAGGTATAGAAGGATACGTAAAAATATCTAGTGCTGCTAGACGTGCTATGGATGACTTAGCCATATATGCTCTATATGATTTATATATAAATAGAGCAATGGATGATTTAGATGCTAAATATTATTATTGGGAAAGAGAAATAAAATATTGGTGTGATTATGCCAATAACAAAACAAGTGATAATATAACTTTTTCTCAGCAATACAATTACCTATATAGTAAAGGAAAAATACTAGAAAGAAGGAAGTAATATGAAATTACCAGATATAAAAGAAGCAAGAGTAAGAACTAAAAACAAAACAGAGGTACTATATAACAAATATAAAGTACCATCATCAGTATGTCATATAGGGCAGGGTAAGACTTATAGTATATTAACCTATGGTTGTCAAATGAATGTTCATGATAGTGAAAATATCAAAGGAATCATGGAAGATTTAGGCTATAATGAAGAAGAAAATTATGAAAAAGCTGATGTTATTATTCTAAATACTTGTGCCATAAGAGAAAACGCACATAACAAAGTAGTAGGTATTCTAGGAAGAATAAAAAAACTAAAAGAAGATAATCCAAATATTATAACAATAATAGGGGGCTGTATGCCGCAAGAAGAAGGTATATCAAACATGCTAAAAGATAAATACAAATGGGTAGATATCGTTTTAGGAACACATAATATCTATGATATACCAACACTTTTAGACAATGTTACAAAAGAAAAAAAACAAAATATAGAAGTATATTCCATTGAAGGGGATATCATAGAAAATCTACCAGTAAAAAGAGATTCAAACTACAAAGCATGGGTAAACATCCAATACGGCTGTGATAAATTCTGTTCTTACTGTATAGTACCATATACAAGAGGGAAACAAAGAAGTAGATTACCAAAAGATATTCTAAAAGAAATAAATAGTCTAAAAGAAAAAGGATATAAAGAAGTAACATTACTAGGTCAGAACGTAAATGCCTATGGAAAAGATCTAGATATAAATTATACTATGTCTAATTTATTAGAAGATACCGCTAAAACAGGAATAGATAGAATAAGATTCGTAACATCACACCCATGGGATTTCTCTAGTGATATGATAGATACAATAGCAAAATATGACAATATAATGCCATATATTCACTTACCAATTCAATCAGGATCAGATAACATTCTAAAGAAAATGAATAGAAGATATACTATAGAGGAATACAAAAAACTATTCTATGAACTAAAAAGTAAAATAAAAAACGTTAGTATAACTACTGACATCATCGTAGGATTTCCTAATGAAACAGAAGAAGACTTTCAAAAAACATTAGATATATATAATGAATTAAAATATGATTTAGCTTATACATTTATCTATTCACCTAGAGAAGGAACTCCCGCTAGTAAAATGGAAGATAGTGTACCACTAGAAGAAAAAGAAGAAAGATTACAAAGACTAAATAAAATAGTAAATAAATATGCAAAAGAAGCCAACGAAAAATACTTAGGAAAAACAGTACCAGTATTACTAGAAGGCTACTCAGATAAAGGTGGTAAATTAATGGGCTATACTGATACTATGAAATTAGTAAATGTAGCAGCAGACCCATCACTAATAGGACAAATAAAAAACGTACTAATAACAGATGTAAAAACATGGTCTATGGAAGGAGAAATAGTAAGTGATAGAAAGTAGTATTGAAAATCTTTTCACTGAAATAAATAATTCTAATGAATATAAAGAATATATAAATATAGTAAATATATTAAAAGAAAACAAAGAAGTAAATAATCTCATTGAAGAAATAAAATCTTTAGAAAAAAAAGCTACTAAGCTAGAATATGAAAAGAATAAAGAATATATAGAAATAGACAAACAAATAGAAGAAAAAACAAAAGTACTAAATAGTAACAAAGAGTACCAAGAATATTTATCAAAATTAAAAGCATTCAATAATACTCTTCTAGCATCATCATCACTACTAGATGAATACATAGAAGAAAAAGTATCAATCTAAAATAAAACGACGAAAGGTGATATGTGAGACGATATAACAAAAGAGTTATCATTTGATAACTCTTTTACTTAACACCAAAATCTTCATCTTCTACTTCAATAAGTTTTAATATTTCATCAGTAGTAGTAAAACCAGCTAATATCTTAAATAACCCATCTTGAAGCATAGTAATAACATCTTTATTATATACAAGTTTTCTTAGTTCTTCTTTTCTCATGCCAGCAGATATAGCATCCCTAATATCTTGATTAATCAAAAGAACTTCTTGAATAGCAATTCTACCATGATAACCATGATTACAATTAGGACATCCTGAAGGATTAGCTTCAAATACTTCAGTTACATCAATACCCAAAACAGTTTTAAATAAATTCTTCTCAGTAACAGTAACAGCCCTTTTAATTTTACATTTATCACATAACTTTCTAGCAAGTTTCTGAGATACAATACCAGTTAAAGCAGAAGCAAGTAAATATCTCTCAACATCCATATCAAGAAGTCTTTCTATAGTATTAAGAGAATTATTAGTATGTATAGTAGATAATACCAAATGACCAGTAATAGAAGCTCTAACAGCAATTTTAGCAGTTTCAGAATCCCTTATCTCACCAATCATAATAATATTAGGATCTTGTCTTAAAATACTTCTTAATACAGTCGCAAAGTCAAGTCCAATTTCACTATTAACCTGTACCTGATTAACTCCTTTAATATCCATTTCTATTGGATCTTCAACAGTAATCAAATTAGATCCTTCAGTATTTAGCTTTTGTAAAAAAGAATATAAGGTAGTAGATTTACCAGTACCAGTAGCACCAGTAACTAATATAATACCATTAGGAAAATTAAGCATCTTAAGAACTTTATTATAATTAGTTTCACTAAAACACAAATATTCAATACCCTTAAGACTCATAGAATAATCCATAATTCTTATAACAATCTTTTCCCCTCTTTTAGTAGGTAAAGAAGAAACACGCATATCCAAATCTTTACCATTCATTTTGTCTTTAATAGCACCATCTTGAGGAAGTCTAGTCTCAGTAATATTCATACCAGCCATTATCTTAATTCTAGTAGTAATATTTTGTTTAATTTCCATAGGTAAAAAGTAAAAATTATTTAAAACACCATCAATTCTATATCTAACAACAATACCATCATCAGTAGGATCAAAGTGAATATCACTAGCACCCAAAGAAACACCATTAAGCAAAATAGTATTAACAGCATTAACAACAGGCATCTTAGTAAAATCAATATTCCTACTTTGATTATTAGTAGCCATATTCCTACGTTGCATCATATTATTATTGTTAATATTATTAGCATTAGGATTAATCATTTGCGTTTGATTATTCTGTTGCATAATATCCCTCTTTTCATTCTTTTTATTCCAAAAGACTAGATTTTATTCTATAAATATTATATAATATAATTAATTAAATAGCAATAGTAAAAAGGTGATAAAATTGACGAAATTAGGAAGAAAAGGATTTATGTTAGCAGAAGTAGTAGTAGTATCCGCAGTAATATCTACAGTATTAGTAACAATGTATATAGCTATAAATAGAGTATCTTCTGCTTATGAAACAAGAAATAGCTATTATGATATAGATGCTTTATTCTTCGCAGAAGAAATAAATGATCTTATTAAAGATAAAAAACTTCAAACAGATTCCAATCCCAAACTATTATTAGGGGACTTATCCACCGCATATCAAAGCTTAGGCTATAAAGCAAACGGCTATTACATTACACCATCAACACTAAATAATACTATTGAAGGCAAACAAACCCTAAAAGATTTTATGTCTTACTTAAAAACCAAATTAAGTAATGATAATAACTATACATATATAATAGTATCAGAACTATGTACTCCTGATGACGATTGTCGTTACTATGCCTTAAAAGTAAAAGCAGGTGATAACAATGGTTAAGTTAAATAAAAAAGGATATTTAGCCGTAGAAGTAATATTAGCTTCCGTAGTAGCAGTCTCTATAGCGGTATTCCTAATAGATCTAACAGTAAAAATGGTTAATAAAACTAATGATAACTATACAAATACCTTATTCCTTACCGACAAAGCACTAATTACCAATAATCTTCGTAAAGAAATTAAACAAGATATTATACAGAATGGAAATATAAATAACATTGGAGAAATTGAAAAAGCAACACTTATTGATGACTATACATGTGAATTAAAGTTTAAAAATTCTAACGTTACTTCCAATATAAATATAAATTCAACTAAAGACACAATTACATATTCCTCAGAATACTCAGGATATAGTAAAAAAATAAATAAAGATATAAAATATAGCAGTATTTATATAGATAAATGCGGAGTAGAAAATAACTATTTAATTATAAAAATAAATTTCGAAGATATATTTACTACTAATAATAATAGAGATATTGAAATAGTATTATATAATTCGACAAAATAATTAAAAATATAGGTATATACTATTTTTGGTGATAAAATGAAAAAGAAAATCAAACAAATAGTAGTACCTATTTTTTTATCAGTATTATGTGGTTTTATATGTGGAAGACTAATGTTTAGCATTTATGAAGAAAAAGGTAAAAACATTCTAGAATTAAATACCATATATTTACTTAAAGATAATTCATATAACGATTACGATAGTATGAAAGCAAGTAGTCTAAGTAATAACTATATATACTATGAAGACGAAGGAAAATATAATACTATTATTGCCATAACCAAAAATAAAGATAATATAGATAAAATAAAAAAAACATATAATAAAGAATTAACTATTATGGAATATCTATTAAAAGATGAAGAAATGAACAATAAATTAGAAGCATATGATTTAGAACTAACTAAAGCCCAAAAAGATGAAGATATAAAAGAAGTAATAAATAAAATGATAAACGTATATAAAGATAAAGAAGACGTAAAAATGATTAAAATTAGTTGACAATTTATAATTTTTAATATAGAATTATATATGTAGCAACGGAGTAGTACTCAAGAGGCTGAAGAGGCGCCCCTGCTAAGGGTGTAGACCGGGAAACTGGTGCGAGAGTTCAAATCTCTCCTGCTCCGCCATAATGAAAATCAAACCCGAAAGGGTTTTTTCTTATATATGAAGGTGATATTATGTTTAAAGAAGAATTATCGTTAGTACCACATTTACCAGGATGTTATCTTATGAAAAATAAAGATAACATCGTAATATATGTAGGCAAAAGTAAAAACTTAAAAAACAGATTAAGTTCTTATTTTAATAGAGAACATACAGGAAAAACAATGATGCTAGTAAGAGAAATAGATCATTTTGAATACATAGTTACCAATACAGAAATGGAAAGCCTATTATTAGAAATAAATCTAATAAAAAAATACACTCCCAAATATAATATTTTATATAGAGATGATAAAAGCTATCCATATATAGAACTTACTGACGAAAAAGTACCAAGACTTAGAATAATAAGAAGAATAAACGTCAAAAAAATAAAAAACAATCTCTTTGGACCATATCCCAATGTTGGAGCAGCACGCCGTGTAGTAGAAATACTAAATAGAGTATATCCCTTAAGAAAATGTAATACCTATGAAAAAAGAGAATGCCTCTATTATCATATAGGGGAGTGTTTAGGTTATTGTACCAAAAACATAGATGAAGAAATAATAAAAGAAATGAAAACAGAAATAATATCATTTCTTAATGGAAATACCAAAGTACTTACTAACAAATTAAAAGAAAAAATGAATAAATATTCCAATAATATGGAATACGAAAAAGCCTTAGAATATAAAGAACTATTAAATTACATAAATATAACTACCGAAAAACAAAAAGTAGATTTAGATGATAGAGTAAATATAGATGTAGTAGGTTATTATAGTAAAGATAATTATATAAGTATCCAAATTCTCTTCATAAGAGGTGGAAAGCTATTAGATAGAAATAGAAATATCTTTCCTATGGTCGGCGATGAAGAAGAAGAACTATCTAATTACTTATTAAATTTCTATAGTAAAAACGTATCAAATACCAAAGAAATATTAGTACCAAATAACATAGATACCAATACATTCAGTGAGTTATTTAATATAAAATTTATAACCCCAATAAAAGGAGAAAAGAAAAGAATATTATCTTTAGCGGAAGATAATGCTAGAATTTACTATGAAGAACAAATGACATATATCAAAAGAGACGAAGATAAAATAACTAATGCCCTAAATGAACTTAAAGAAAAATTAAATATCCCAAGTGTTGATCGAATAGAACTATTCGATAACTCAAATCTATTTGGTAGTTTTAATGTTTCAGGAATGGTTGTCTTCAAGATGGGAAAGCCATCAAAAAATGATTATCGTAAGTATAAAATAACTAATGATGTAAATGACGATTATGGAACAATGAAAGAAGTAATTTACAGAAGATATTTCAAAGTATTAAAAGAAAACTTAGAAATGCCAGATTTAATCATCGTAGATGGTGGTATAGGTCAAATAAATGTAGCTAGAGAAGTAATATCATCATTAGGATTAAAAATCGAAGTATGTGGCTTAAAAAAAGATGATACCCATAGTACCAATATGCTACTAGGCAAAGACCCATTAGAAGAAATAAAAATAGACAAACAAAGTGATTTATTTCTATTACTTACTAAGATGCAAGATGAAGTTCATAATTTTACAATTAGTTATCATAAAAACATTCGTAGTAAAGGAGCTCTATCTTCAGTATTAGATAATATCGAAGGAATAGGGGAAGTAAGAAAAAACAAATTATTAAAGAAATATAAAACAATATCAAAAATGAAAGAAGCCCCTTTAGAAGAATTAGAAGAAATATTACCTAAAGATATAGCTGTTTCATTTAAAGACTTCTTACAAGAATATGATAAATAAATAGAGTAGTCAATAGATACCATTTTTTAATAAAATAGTAATATTTATTAAAAAAATAAGGAAAAAACTCCTAAAATATTGACAAAATCATAAAATAATAGTACAATCATAATCGGTACATTTTGTTGGAGAATATTAGGTATTGGGACCACTTAATATTCAAAAACTAACTTATAAATAAAAGAAGGAGAATAAAAAATGAAAAACACATTTATGCAATCAAAAGAAACAGTTGTAAGAGACTGGTATGTAATTGATGCAACAGATATGCCTCTAGGTAGAGTAGCTAGTAAAGCCGCTACAATGTTAAGAGGAAAACATAAAGTTACATATACACCACATGTTGACTGTGGCGATAACATTATTATTATCAATGCAGACAAAGTAGCATTAACAGGTAACAAATTAGAAAATAAGATGTATTATGACCATTCAAGATATGTTGGAGGTCTAAGAGAAAGAACTGCTAAAGAAATGAAAGAAAGCTATCCAGTAGAAATGGTAGAAAGAGCAGTAAAAGGAATGCTTCCTCATAATAGATTAGGAAGACAAATGTATAAGAAATTATTCGTATACGCTGGAAATGAACATCCACATACAGCACAAAAACCAAAAGTAGTAGATATGGGAGGTAATAAATAATGGCTAAAGAAAAAAGAAGTTTCTATGGAACTGGTAGAAGAAAAGGTTCAGTAGCAAAAGTTACATTAACTCCAGGTACTGGTAAAATAACTGTAAATGGAAAAGACGTTCATGAATATATGCCTTATGAAGTATTAGTAATGGACTTAAAGCAACCATTAGTAGTAACTAAAAATGAAACTACATTCGATGTAAATGCTAGTGTATCAGGAGGAGGTTTCTCAGGACAAACTGGTGCAATCAGACTTGGTATTACAAGAGCATTACTAGAATACGATGCAGGTAATGAAATGAATGAAGATTCATATAGAAAGACTCTTAAAGCAAATGGATTTATAACTAGAGATCCAAGAGTTAAAGAAAGAAAGAAATATGGTCTTAAAGGTGCTAGAAGAGCTCCACAATTCTCTAAGAGATAATATAATAGAAGTTACATTTATTGTAACTTTTTTTATATAAGATATAATTTAATATTTTATAATTAAAATAATATTAAAATCTAGTTTTATATGATATAATGAACATAGGAAGTGATAAAATGGATAATGAAAGAATGATTAAACTACAACACTTTTTTTCAGTAGATGTTAAGATAAAAAAAGAACTATTTGACATTGCTCCACAGTCTCTAGAGGGGTATATGGATGAAGTATCAGTTAGTAAATATACAGATAAATTAAATGATTCACTTACATATATATTTAATGAATTAAAATGTGTTACCCTAGATATCTTTGGAAAAAACTCAAATGTATTTAATAGAGTATGCTATTTAGAAGAAGTTATAAAAGAAAGTTTTTATAACTGTGGTTTTGATATAAATAAATTAAAATCATTTTATCAAAAATATATAAGTAATATGGAACCAGCATTTATAGATAGTGTAAAAAGTAAATGTATCGGCTATTATATTTTTTATAGTACAAGTCCTGCAGATGAGGCTACTTCAATAAATGAAATATTACATTTTATTCATTCCTACATTATTAATAATGAGAAAATTTTACAATCAATACCACTATTAAAGAATAAAAATAATAGTAATAATTATCCTATAAGTTTAAGAGGTGTTAAAAGCCCTATATTTAAGCAAATATTTAAAATGTTTCCAAAAGATTTAACTGGTGGATGTACTGATATGGTGGCTATAAATGATAAAAAACTGATAATAATGATTAGAGGTAGAGGACATGCTTTGACAATAGAAGTTACATTAAATAATAATATTGCTAGAATAGAATATTTTATTCCTAAACTTTGTAATATTGAAATGATTAATAACTTGCCTGGTATTAATAAAGTAAATAAAAATAGTATTGGAGCTACTGGCGTTATAGAAACACCTATAAACACTTTACCAGGAGTATTATTTGATTTTATTTCCAAAGTTCCTACTGATTATGACATGGTTAATGATTTTGAAGAAATAAAAAGAAACAGAAGAGGAAAAGTTATGTAAGTTACATTTATTGTAACTTCTTTTTTAATATATAAAAGTGTCAAAAAATAAGTAAAAAATTAAGCAGTTTCTTTACATTTGATTATGTTTCTGCTATGATTAAAAAGTAAGGAGAGTTGATAATATGACAAAGTATGTATATGCCTTCACCGAAGGAAATAAAGATATGCGTAATCTATTAGGAGGTAAGGGTGCTAACCTAGCAGAAATGACTAATTTAGGACTTCCTATACCTAAAGGATTTACTATTACTACAGAGGCTTGTATAAATTATTATAAAGAAAGTAAAAAAATATCAAAAGATATTGAAGAAGAAATATTTTCTAATATAAAATTATTAGAAGAACAAATAGGTAAAGAATTTGGCTCTAATGATAACCCATTATTAGTATCTGTAAGAAGTGGAGCAAGAGCTAGTATGCCTGGTATGATGGATACAATTCTAAATCTAGGATTAAATGATATAAGCGTTGAAGGTCTAGCTAAGAAGACAGGAAACGAAAGATTTGCCTATGACTCATATCGAAGATTTATTCAAATGTATTCAGATGTTGTTATGGAAGTAAATAAATCTTTTTTTGAAAAAATAATAGATGAAGTAAAAAAAGAAAAAAATATAACATATGATACTGAACTTACAGTAGAAGATTTAAAAGAATTAGTAAAAAGATTTAAAAAAGTATATAGTGACCATATGCATGGAGAAGATTTTCCACAAGATCCTAAAGAGCAATTAATTGGGGCTGTCGAAGCTGTATTTAGATCATGGAATAATAAAAGAGCCATTGTATATAGAAGAATGAATGACATTCCAGGAGATTGGGGAACAGCAGTCAATGTACAATCAATGGTTTTTGGTAACATGGGAGAAAACTCAGGAACAGGAGTAGCCTTTACTAGAGATCCCGCAACAGGTAAAAAAGGTATTTACGGAGAATATCTAATAAACGCTCAAGGAGAAGATGTAGTAGCAGGAGTAAGAACTCCAGAGCCAATTACTAAATTACAAGAAGATATGCCAGAATGTTATAATGAATTTATTCATATAGCAGATAGTTTAGAAAAACATTATCGTGATATGCAAGATATGGAATTTACTATTGAAGATGGTAAACTTTATATGTTACAAACTAGAAATGGTAAAAGAACTGCGAAAGCAGCAATTAAGATTGCAGTTGATTTAGTTCATGAAGGACAAATTAGTATAAATGAAGCTTTGATGAGGGTTGATGCTAAAGACCTTGATCAGTTGTTACATCCTGTTTTTGATGAAGATGACTTAAAAAATAAAGAGGTTATTGCGACTGGTCTTGCGGCATCTCCTGGAGCAGCGACTGGTAAATTGTATTTTAGTGCGGAAGATGTGTTAAATGCTCATAAGGCAGGAGAAAAAGATATTATTTTAGCGCGTGAAGAAACTTCTCCTGAAGATATAGAAGGTATGAATGTAGCACATGGTATTTTAACTGTTAGAGGTGGTATGACATCTCATGCAGCTGTTGTTGCTCGTGGTATGGGAACTACTTGTGTAAGTGGATGTAGTAGTTTAATTGTTGATAGTAGTAATAAAATTTTACAAGCGAGTGATGGTAGAGTTTATCATGAAGGAGACTATTTAAGTCTTGATGGTACTAGTGGTAGGGTTTATAGCGGAAAAGTAGAGTTACTTGATGCTAAAATTAGTGGTGAATTTGAAGAGTTTATGAACTGGGCTGATAGCGTTAGAAAGCTTGAAGTAAGAGCTAATGCAGATAATCCTAGAGATGCGAGAGTAGCTCATAATTTTGGAGCTCAAGGTATAGGACTTTGTCGTACTGAGCATATGTTCTTTAGTGAAGAGAGAATCTTTAATTTTAGACGTATGATAATTGCAACAACTGAAGAGCAAAGAAAAGAAGCTCTTAGTAAAATTTTGCCTTATCAAAGAGAAGACTTTGAAGGATTATTTTCTGAGATGAATAATTTACCTGTTATCATTCGTTTCCTTGATCCACCACTTCATGAATTTTTACCACATACAGATAGTGAAATGGAAGAATTAGCTAATAGTATGGGAGTAGCGTTTGATGTAATTAAAAATAAAGTTGAGAGTTTGAAGGAATTTAATCCAATGATGGGACACAGAGGATGTAGACTTGATGTTACTTATCCTGAGATTGCTAGAATGCAAACAAGAGCTGTTATTGAGGCCGCTATTAATGTTACTTTACGAGGATTCAAAGTTATTCCTGAAATTATGATTCCACTTATTGGAGATATGAATGAGCTTAAGTATGTTAAAAAATTAATTACTGATGAAGCTTCTAAGGTATTTGAAGAAAACAGGATGAGGATTGATTATAAAGTGGGAACAATGATAGAAATTCCTAGAGCAACACTTATTGCTGATGAGATTGCCAGTGAAGCTGAATTCTTTAGTTTTGGTACTAATGACTTAACTCAACTTACTTATGGTTTCTCTAGAGATGATGCTTCTAAGTTCTTGAAGGATTATTATGATAAAAAGATATTCCTACATGATCCTTTCCAATCTATAGATGAAGAGGGAGTTGGAAAGTTGGTTGATATTTCTGTTAGAAAATCAAGGACAGTTCGTAGAGACATTGAACTTGGTATTTGCGGAGAACATGGTGGAGATCCTAAATCTATCGATTTCTGTCATAGGGTAGGACTTAATTATGTTTCTTGTTCTCCTTATAGAGTTCCAGTTGCACGTTTAGCTGCTGCGCAAGCTGCGATTAGAAATAGTATTGATGTAATATAGTGTAAAAGTAGAAAAAAGAACAAAAATGTTTTTAGGTGGCATAATCATTATGAATGACGATATTATAAGGTATAGAATGATATACCTGAATGTAAAAATATAGTCATTAAAAATCACTTATTCCTGATGTTTATATATAATTTTAAGACTGAGATGACTTTTATGTCGCAAAGCTCAGTCTTTTTATGTGAAAAATATATATGTGCGATAAGTTGTTGGAGAATTAAAAAATGGAATTAATATATACAAAATCTAAGTTAAGGAATTTATCATAATAATCAAGAATTGATTTGTAAGACGTTTTAGATTTTTAATATAGTATGATGTATCAGATAAACTTGGTTTGTTTGGTTATTGTAAAAGAAGAATAATAACAAGATATGAAAAGAAAGATAGAAACAAAAAAGATGAAAGATTAGTTAATATTATAAATATTATTCTTGCTGTCATACCTTTTATTGCAATATTTAGTTTTTAGAATGATTTTAAAGACATTGAAGAACATTTTACATTTTATACCGTTTATAATAATTATATTAAATGATTTTGGTCATTTTGATAGTATTAAAAAAGTCTATATTTGTGTTATAATATATGCTATGAGCATGTTATGATTTAAGAATGCGTGAAAGCTGATAATAATATAGATACCTATATTAAAGCAAATAGCATTGATATATTAATTTATGTTTTTCTATTAATTGTTATTACCATGGTATTGCCATTTGTTTGTTATACGACACATTGATACTACATTTTATTGATAGATATTTTTATTTTAAATTCACTAATTTCTAGAGTGAAAGTTAAATATAATCTAAATAAAATTGATAAATATTTGAAAGATAATGATTTGGTTAATAAAATTGGGAAAATTGAATACTGGAACGAAAAAATTATTTTTTAACTGAAAATTATGTAATAATTTTTGTTGATAAGAAGGTAAGAATCTTTAGTATAACCCTTGAAAGTAATAGGTGATTCTTTAGCTTCAATTCTCTGGCTTCTCC
>ERZ772831.1418-NODE-1418-length-22808-cov-53.687777_pt1 | contig 22808 bp, 28 predicted proteins | sample MGYA00580858_ERZ772831 | MGnify/ENA primary metagenome ERZ772831 (study PRJEB29015, sample SAMEA2737694) | human gut metagenome | biome: human gut; feature: human-associated habitat; material: faeces | place: China | collected 2012 ... | reverse complement strand
CCAGCGATTATTATAGGAGCTTTAGTTGAAGCTAAAAAGGTTATAACTGAAAATAATACTGCCAAAATAGATGAATATATTGAAAAATATAGTTTATTTATTAAGGAAACAGAACAAATAGACATTGAGGATATTGAAAAGAATAGTGAAAATGAGAAGAATGATATATCTTCATCATCTTTAGAAGCTGAAGAATCTGAAGATAAAGAAGAATATATAAAGGCTCTTGAAGGTGCTTAATATGAGTAAGAATGAAACATTAGATGTAATGTTTGGCACACAAATAGTAGATTTTATGAATAGGAGTGACATAACGGAAATTTATGTAAATGATGATGGTTATGTAAGATATATGTCTCACAAAGAAGGTAAAGTAAAGACAAATATTATTTTAAAACCTGAAAAGATATTAGCTATTATTGAGCTTATTGCAGGGCAGGTTGGAAAAGTAATTAATGAAGAAATACCGTCTATTTCAGCTGAAATAAGTGGTTATGGGGCACGTTTTCAAGGTGAGATTTCTCCTATTGTAAGAAATCCTCAATTTAATATTAGAAAAAAAGCTATAAAGATTTTCACGCTTGATGAGTATGTAAAAAATGGTACATTAACAGATTATTATAAAAAATACCTTGAAGAAGCTATTCGTAAAAGGAAAAATATTTTGGTTGTTGGTGGTACAGGAACAGGTAAAACAACATTTTTAAATGCTCTTTTAGATGCTATAGCTAAAATTTCACCATACCATCGAATAATATCGCTAGAGGACTTGCCAGAATTGCAATGTCCAGCAGATGATTATTCACCGATGTATACAAAGCAAGAAACAGGTAAGGATAAAGTCGTTTATAACATGACAAGATTACTTGCTGATTGTATGCGTCGTAGTCCCGATAGAATTATTGTTGGAGAAGTTAGAGATGGTGCAGCTTATACTATGCTTAAAGCTTGGAATACAGGGCATCCAGGCGGAGCATGTACAGTACATGCCAATGATGCAGTAAGTGGTTTAACACGTATTAAATCTTTGGCTCAAGAAGATAAAAATGCTACTGGAGATTTAAAAGAGCTTATAGGGGAAGCTATAGATGTTGTTGTTTCTATTGTACATATAGATTTAGGAGGCGGTAAAAAATCCAGGAAAGTAAATGAAATGATTGAGGTTAAAACTTATAACAGTCATGATGATACTTATGTTTTGAAACGTATTAAGGAGGATTTAATATGAAAAGATGGACAGTAAAAAAAAGTGAAACAATTTTAGGTGCATTAAAAAGAAATAAGCAAGAATTGCTGATGTTAAGTGCTATTTTCTTTGTTATGGCAGTTGTAATTACTACTAATCACGGAACAGCACTTGCTCAAAGTGTTGGTTTTAACGGTGATACTGTAGGAGATATTGAATGGCCATGGATGAAGTTTTTTAATTCCTTAGCAGAACAATTTACAGGACCACTTCCTATGGTACTTGGTATTTTAGGACTTGCTGGTTGTGCTATTGCCATGTTTACTGGTAATGCTGGTGGTGGAACAACAAAATTTATTGTTTTGATTTTTGTTGTTTCTACTTGCCTTTTCGCTCCAAGTTTTATTTCTTACGTTTCTGAATCAGCCGGAGGTCTTACTATATTGGGGGCTATGTAATGAAAGAGAAGTTACCTGAAGGATACGAAGTCCCTATTCATAGGTCGCTTGTAAAACCTCTATTTTGGATGGGTGTTCCAAGAGATTTATTTTTAGCTAATATCTTTTTAGCTGTTTTGGGTGGTGTATTTTTTAAAACATGGACTGTTATTTTTGTAGCAGTTGGTGTGCATTATTTGTTTAAATATTTAGGTCAGAAAGATCCGCAGTTTCATTCGGTCTTTTGGAAGGCAAGAACACATAAGAATTATTATTATAGGTAGGTGATAAAATGTTTTCTTTTAGAAAAAAAGAAAATGTACAATTTTCGCAAAAGGTAGGTGTGTTTAAAGAAAAGCCACGTTTACAGTATCTTCTTCCATGGGCGTTCATTGACGAAGATACAGGAATTGTACATGGAAAAGACCATTCGTTATTATCTATCTATAAATTTCGTGGTCCAGATATGGATAGTTCAACGCCAGCGGAGCTTTTACAATACAATGCTGCGTTAAATAACGTTATGAAGAAGCTTACCACTGGGTATGTGCTTTATTTTGAAGCACAAAGAAAAATTGATACAAACTATGAGCAGGCGGCAATTTCTGTGCCGCTTGTTCAAAAAATGGAAGATGAACGTAAGGATTATTATACAAAGCAAAGACATTATGAAACTTTGTTTTATTTTATAATTTATTGCGAGCCTCCACAGTTATTAAAATCTAAAATAACAAATGCGTTTATCACAGACGCTAAAAATAAGGGAAGTAATACAAAATACGATATGAAAGTTTACTTTGATATCGTGGAGAAGTTTATAAGCAATGTAAATTTAGTAGGGGATATGCTTTCTAAGTGGTTTAAAGATATAGAACCGCTTAGTGCTAAAGAAACATTAGCATATTTACACACTACTATATCTACAAAAAGTTTTGATATAAATATTAATCCACTTAGATATATCACAGATTATATATGTGATTGTGATGTTCTAGGTGGTAGGGAAATGAAACTTGGAAATAAATATATGAAAATTATTACAGTATTAGATTTTCCGCCTGTATCTACTCCAGGGATTTTTAATACTTTTAATAGTTTAAATATGGAATATAGATGGGTGTCGAGATTTATCTGCATGAGTAAATTAGACGCTCAAGAGGAATTACAAAAATATAGGAAAAGATGGAATCAGCAGGTAAAGGGTTTTTGGTCGCAAATAAGAAGTGCCATTACAAAGGAGCAGTTGGAGCAAGATGTCGATGAAACAGCTGCTTCTAATCGCGATGATACTATAGTTGCACAGCAAGAATTAGGACAGGATGCGGTAAGCTATGGTTACTATACCATGACTATGATTGTAATGGATGAAAATAAGGAAAAATGTCAAGAAAAAGCTAATAAAGTATTAGAAAAGATAAATTCTTTAGGGTTTGTAGGTTTCATTGAAACTGATAATTCGATGGAAGCATGGTGGGGCAGTATACCTGGTTGTTATCGAGCAAATATTCGTCGACCAATTATAAATAGCTTAAATTTTTGTCATCTTGCCCCAATCACAGCAATGTGGTCTGGAGACAAAAAGAATAAGCACCTGAAGGGGCCTGTGTTGCTTTACACGGATACTGAAGGTTATACACCGTTTAGATTAAGCCTTCACGTAGGCGATGTAGGGCACACGATGATTTGTGGACCGAGTGGTAGTGGTAAATCTGTACTTTTAAATACGTTAGAGGCACATTTTTTAAAATATCCTAATAGTAATGTTTTTATCTTTGATAAAGCTGGTTCTAGTCGTGCATTGACGCTTGCTGTTGGGGGAAACTTTTATAACTTAGCAGCTGAAGGAGAAACAGAACTTTCTTTTCAGCCACTAGCAAGAGTTGATAATGAACAGGAAAGAAAATGGGCTAAAGAATGGATTTTAATGTATTTAAAACAAAAGAATATGACTATTGACCCAGAAAAAGAAGATTATGTATGGAAAGCATTAAATTCTTTGGCCACTTTTCCAATAGAACAACGAACTGTAACTGTTTTTACACAAATGGTGCAGGATGTTGAAATAAGAAGGGCATTAAAACCGCTTACTATGGAAGGAAGTTATGGAAAGCTTTTTGATAATACAAAAGATGTATCCGGTCGTGGAAATTGGCAGGTTTACGAGATGGAAACCATTATGGCAACACCTGCTATAGTCCCAAGTACACTAGAATATTTATTTCACAGAATAGAAACAAAATTAAAGTTTGCTACTGGTCCATCTATTATAGTTTTAGATGAATGTTGGCTTTTCTTTGATAATCCAGCATTTAAAGATAAACTACGTGAATATTTTAAGGATATGCGTAAAAAGAATACTTCTATCATATTTGCTACACAAAATTTATCTGATGTGGCAAATAAACCAGATTTATTAACGACAGTTATGGAAAACTGTCCTAATAGAATATATCTTCCTAATGTAAATGCACAAAATGAGGCTAATAAAAAACTCTATGAACTTTTTGGTTGCAATGAAAAACAAATAAAGATAATATCTGCGATGACACCTAAGCAGGATTATTATTATAGTTCACAGAAGGGAAATCGAGTTTTTTCTTTAGCACTTCAGCCGATAGAGTTTCCATTTGTTACAGCAACAAGTAAAACAGATCAGCAGGCTATAGATAATATTCTAAGTAAATATAATAGATGTGATTTTATAGAACAGTGGCTTAAATATAAAAATGCTACTGAAGAATGGGAGGATTTTAAGAGGTATGTAACATAAGGAGTGAAATACCATGAAAAAAAAGTTTAGGCAGATTGGATTAGCTATAATTTTTAGCATATCTTTAACTGTACCAGCTGAAGCTGCTATTCCTGTAATTGATGACCAAAATATAGCACAACAATTAAAAACTTACACTGAAACATTAAATGTTGTTAAAAATACGGCACAGCAAATATCTTTACAACTTAAAGAATTAATGGCTATGCCAGAAAATATACTAAATGAATATAAGCAAGCATTTAATGATAGTATAACAGCTGTTAAAAATACGCTTTCAAATTCGGATTTATTGGTAGATAAAGACGAATGGGACGAATACTGGGAGGAAATTTATCCAAGAATTAACAGTGGCGATTATAAGCAAACCGTATGGAGTGAACGAAGTATAAACGATACTTTGCAAGAAATAATGTCCATGAGAAATGAAGAAGATGTAAATTCATATCATGAACTTATGGCAGAACTTGAAAAATCTAAGGTTAGATTACAGGATTTATTAGAGCAAAATAAGACTGTAGAAGGTAATAAACAAGCACAGCAAATTGCTAACATGATAGCTACAGAAAAAGCTAATATTGATAGTATAAATACAGCAATACAGGCTATAACAGATAAAAACCAATTAATGCATCAGCAGGTAGAAGTTTTGAAAGCTCAAAATAGAAAAGCCGTTATAAATGCTGCTAAACAAGCTGAAGATGAAACATTATCACAAATGGAAAATGAAGTAATAGAAAAAGTGTCTATTATTGATGATCCATTTGCTACTTATGGTAATGTAAGGTGGTAATATTATGGATTTTACAGATACTAATTTTTTAGATAATTTGCTTAATTTTTTTTATGAGCATAGTGTAACAGGTATGATACAATTACAACCTCATGCTTTTGAACTTGTATGTGTATTAGCTATCATAGATATTTGTTCTACATGGGCTTTATATGATGGTCAAATGCGAATGTCTTTTGTAATTAATAAAGTAATGAAAGTCGGTTTTTTTTTACTTCTGATTGTAAATTGGGATACAATTAATTCTGCAATTTTACGGTCGTTTGAGATTGCTGGTGCTACAGCTTCAGGTTTATCTAATATTGGTGCTGGAGATTGGATAAGTCCTAGTAAAATATTGGAAAGAGGATTTAATATATGTGGTACTTTGTTTAAAGATTTTCAGGATACAGGTATAACAGATAATGGTGGTATTGCTAGACTTTTTATGGATTTAATAGCTATAGCAATAACGATAGCTTCTTTCTTTTTTATATCGCTTCAGGTTTTGATAACTAAAATAGAATTTTGTATATTTTCTAGTTTAGGTGTAATTTTATTACCTTTTGGAGCTATTAGATTTACTTCTTTTTTATTTCAAAGAGTTGTTTCGGGAGTTTTTTCATTTGGTGTAAAATTGATGATTATGTATTTTCTTTTGGGTTTATTTGATACTTTATCTGGAACATTAACTAGTTTTGAAGAAAATGTATCGTTTTCATCAATGTTGAAGATGGCATTATCTTATGCGACACTTGCTTTTCTTGTTTGGAAATTACCTAATCTTGCGGCAAGTATGATGAATGGACAGCCTTCTATGGAAGCTGGAGATGTTGTTCGAGGTGCTACAACAGCTAAAAGTACAGTTGCTGGTGCTGTTGGTGGTGCAGTAGGAGCAGCTGGAGCAGTAAGTAGAGTAGCAGGAAAAACTGCTGCGGGATATGGATTTGCTAATGCTACTATAAAGGCAGCACAAGCAAATATAGGTGTTCAGGGTGGAAGTGTTGCAGGAGAAGTTGCTAAAAATGTTGCTAGAACAAGTTTTGCTAATTCTGCTATTGGTAAAGGACTAATTAGAGGTGCAAATAGAGCCCTTAATCAAATGGAAGATTATAAAAATCTTAAAACTGGTGAATATGCGACTAAACCGCAATCAAACCGTAATAGGTGATATTAGGTGATATGCCTATGAAGAAAATAATTTTTATATGTTTAATAATTTTTCTTATACCATTTAAGGTATTAGCTTCACCACCAATAATAGGTGGTGAAGTAACTTCTCCATTTGGTCCTCGTGATGCAGGAGGACGAGCTAGTACATTTCATAAAGGGATAGATGTGTATGTTCCTTCAGGAACACCGATAGTTGCTCCTGCAAATGGTACAGTAAATCATGGCGCTGGTGGTGGCTATATTTACTGGACAGAAATAACTCTTGAAGATGGCAGTTATTATATGTTTGGAGATTGTTCATCTGATACTTTAATGTGTCAGACTGGATATGTTACCGAAGGTACAGTAATAGGCTACACTGGTGGTGATGCCTATGATGGACCACTTGGTTATTCTACAGGACCGCATGTTCATATTGAATATAGTCCTTTAGGTGAATTTGGAAATCGAGTCGACCCCGTGCCTTTTTTAGAAGCTTTGGGAATGGATTTAAGCGGAGAAACAATGCCTTCTGGTGGTAGTGGTCCTGCTGTAATGGGACATGATAATGTAATGCTTCCATGGGGTGTTGAAAGTATGTATGAACTGGGAGCGAGTATACAGGATATAATGAAGCAGGTGGTTGAAGCTGCTGGTCGTGGCTTTGATTTTTTACAAGATGCTTGCTTTGCATTATTACTTGTTCTATGTATTTTAGATTTAACGCTTCCAATGATGACAAGTGGTATGACTATTTCAATGCAGTTTGCCATAACTAAGGTAATGAAATATGGCTTTTTGATGTTTATAATGCTAAACTGGCAAACAATTATAAATGACTTTTTTTTGTCGTTTGTAACGTCTGTTTCAACTACATTTGCTAATAATCCTGATATAGGAAATGATGTATCTCAACCGCAAATGATATTACAAAAAGCAATTTTTATGGTAACACCAGCATTAAATAAAATAGCTAGTTTTGGCAGTTGGGATTTCTATACTAATTTATCAACGATTATTCCAATTTATCTTGCGACATTTATAACAATAGGCGTATTTTTTGTTCTTGCCTGTTATATAATGCTCGTTTACATTGAATTTTATGTAGTAGCAGCTCTTAGTATTTGTACGTTTCCTTTTTCAGCTTTTGGTTTTACAAAATTTATTGCTGAAGGAAGTTTAGGACATATTGTAAGTAACACAATAAAGTTAACTATTATTTCAATTATGGTTGGATTTTGTGTTGTATGTATTCGTGATGCCGAGCCTGGTGATATATTTACAGTGCAGACGCCATCGGAGCAAGTAACAGGTACAGGAACGATAACAGGACCACCTGATTTAGTAGCATTGGCTACAGAAAAAGCTCAAAAGTATGGTATTCCAGTATCACTGTTTTTGGCACAAATACAACTTGAAAGTAGCTGGAACCCTAATGCGGTATCTGGGGCTGGTGCACAAGGATTAGGACAATTAATGCCTGGAACAGCAGCAGGACTTGGCTGTTCCGATCCATTTAATCCAGAACAGAATTTAGAAGCGGCTGCGAAGTATATGAAACAATTACATGATATGTATGGTGATTGGAATTATGCATTAGCAGCTTATAATGGAGGACCTGGAAATGTAACAGCTGGTGAACCACTTCCAGGTTGGGCACAAGAATATATAGACCTTGTAAATGGTAATTTATCTGGTTCTTATACCGTAAATAATGGTATAAATTCAGAAGCCATGATTAAATTTATATTGATGTGCCTTTCTTTGATTGGACTTGCTTTTTTAACAGCAAGAATACCAACATCTTTGTTAAAAATGTTAGGTGGTAAATATGAATTGTCTTAAAAAATACAATGGTATAGTCGTGCATGCACGACTATACTCATTGAAATTTTGTAAAATTATTCTATTTTTTATTATTTTTATAACAATATTGTATCTATGTATGGGAACAATATTTTATAAAAATATATCACCATCTGCACCTCGTGGAATATATATGATAGCACCTAATCAGAATTTAGATTATGGAGATTTTGTTGTTGTTAAACTTCCTGTAGATGTTCCTATATTAAATGTACAAAAAGGATATCCTATGATAAAAAAAGTACAGGGTTTGCCAGGAGATGTTTATAGAGTAGGTGAGGATGCTGTAGAAATTCATGGTCGAAAATATAAGATATATCACATGAATGGTTTACCGCAAAATAATAAAATAGGGGAGCATATAGTCCTTAAAGATGAAATACTTTTTTTAAATGACCCTGATATATCTTTTGATTCACGGTATTTAGGAACAATTTCATTGAAAGATGTTGAAAAGAAAGTAATACTTATTTTTTCCTTTGAGTAAGGAATGATGAATAATGAAAAAAAGGATAAGTATAATATTTGTTTTGTTGTTTAGTATTAGTACAGTTGCTGGAGCTTGGGGTTGGGGCGGTTTAAAACCAGGAGACCATGTTATTGATTATAAAAGGTTAGCAGATAGTATAAAGGAAACAGCACAAATGCTTCAGGCTGTACAAAATAGCTTAGAAAATCTTAAAAATAGGATTTTAGTTAATACTAAAATAAATATTGATGAAAATAAAATAAGTACAGAAATTGAGAAGGTTATAAAACCTGATGGTGAAAGTTTAATTAATCCTAATAAAGTTTTTAAAGACAAAGACTTTTATAAGTCTTGGGAAATTGAAGAAGCATTGAATGACCAAACGTATAATATTAAACTTGCTGAAGAACAAACCTATACAAAAAAAGAAGCAACAGATATTATACAAGAAACAATTAATAATCAAGCTGATAGAATGAACCTGCAATCTGAAATATTAAGTACACAAACAGACGGTATTTTGGGCGAAAAACAACGTGCAAATGCTATGAATATAGTAAATACATTAAATTCTATTGATAAAACAAAAACAAACGGAGCACGTTTTATCAATAATATAGTTGACCAAGAAACAAAAGCTGCTGCTGATAGATTAGATAAAGAAAAAATAAAAGCTGGTCAATTTTATGGATATGATCCATATAATCCTAGTACTTTTGATGAAGAAAATAGACCTCCTCAAGAGCCAGCGTTAGGCTTTATGAGATTTGGAAATTAAAAAAAGCAGGGTTTAAAAGCCCTGCTTTTCATTAGTTTTTATTGTTTTGCTTTGCCATATTTTGTAAAAGGGTCATCAATAATAGGTGTTTTATTAATTATAGGATGTTCTTCCCAATATTTAGTTAAAGCATCTGCTGCTTGTTTCTTTAAATTTTCAAATATTGCATTGTCATCATCTTTTTGTAAATAAATTCCTTTTGCAGAATAAAGGAGTGTATTATCTTTTTCTATATAAGTATAAGATACTGAAGCAATATCATTTCCACTTACTAATTTTCCATCTTTTAAAGTAGCACTTTCAGTTTTTTCTTTGCCTTCTTGCCATTCTAATTGTCTGTCTGGATTAAATTCGTTGTAGTTACTAATCTTTCTTTTGATAATATAATTATCTCCATTTTGTTCTATTGAAATTTGATAAATATAAGAACGAGGATTATCAGGATTTTCTAAACCAGTCCATTTTCCTATGTACTTATCACCTTCATTGTTGCTACAGCCACTAACTAATGTTATTAATAACATTAAAATTACAAATAATAAGCATTTAGTTTTCATTTTACATACCTCATTTCTTTTTTAAAGAATTTACATATAATTCTAACCATTCACGGCAGAATTTAAGTTCATCTGCATTTAGTTTAATAAGTAAGTTGTTTATACGGGTTTTGTTCCACTCATCAGTTTTTATTGTTTCTGTTTTTCCGTATAATAACCATTCTAAATTAGAACGACCTATCATATCTCCGAGAAGTTGCAATGTCTTAAATTGTGGGCTTACATTTCCACGTTCTATTTCAGATAGTGTGGATTGTAAAATCCCAATTTCTTTTGCAAAATCTTGCTGGTTCATTTTGTAGTATTTACGTATATTTTTTATTCTTTTAGATATTGTTTCGGAGTTTTCAAATATATTAATATTCATAGTTTTACCTCATAATATTATTTTTACAATAATATTATATCATAAATATGATATAAAATAAAGAAAAGAGTTGATTTTAAATGAAAATTTTTATAGCGGAAAAGCCTGATATTGGAAAAGCAATAGCTAATTATTTATGGAAAAATGATTATAAAAAACAGCAAGGATATTTTGAAAAAGATGGTGATGTAATTGTAACTTGGGCTTATGGACATATTTTAAGACTTGCAACACCTGAAGAATATGATGAGAAATATAAATTTTGGAAAAATTATCCTATAATTCCTAAAAAATGGCAAATTAAACCTTCTGCTAATACTAAAAAGCAGTTAGATGTAATACTACAGCTATTAAAAAAGGCAGATATAGTTATAAATGCTGGCGATCCAGATAGAGAAGGACAGCTTTTAATTGATGAAATTTTAGATTATGCAGGTTATAAGGGGATAGTACAAAGGCTATTATTAAACGCAAAAGATGATATAAGTCTTAAAAGAGCTTTTGAAAATATCCAGGATAATAATAATTTTAAAAACTTGTATATGGCAGGGCTTGGAAGAAGTCGCGCAGATTGGCTTGTTGGTATGAATTTAACAAGAGCTTACAGTGTAAGTGCTAGAAAATATGGTTATAATACAATTTTTCGTATTGGTCGTGTAAAAATACCGACGCTTTCCCTTGTCGTAAACCGAGAAAAAGAGATACAAAATTTTAAGTCCACTAAATATTATGAGCTTATCGGCAGCTTTACAAAAGACAACTTGCCCTTTAAAGCACAGTTGAAGCCGTCAGACAAGCTTATAGACGCTGAAAACAGGATAAAAGATAAAGCAATACTGCAAGCCATAAAATTAAAGCTAAGAGATGCTGACATAACGGTAAAAGACGTACAGAAAAAGAAACTGACGGAATATCCGCCGCTGCCGTATTCACTCGACACTTTGCAGGTCGAAGCTAACAAAAAATATGGTTATTCGCCAAAAATTGTACTTGATACTGTACAACAATTATATGAGAAAAAATTTGTGTCTTATCCACGTTCCGATTGTAATTATATACCTGAAGGACAATTTGAAGATGCTAAAAAAATCTTTGATATATTAAATATTCTAGGAAAAGATAAAGCAAATATAGCATTAAAATCTAAAGCATGGAATGACAAAAAGATAACGGCTCATCATGCAATAATACCTACTATAGTAAAAGTAGATAACCTTGATGATACCCAGCAAAAAATTTATAACATGATAGCAAAACGCTATATATTGCAATTTTTCCCACCATGTACAGCCGAAAAGACAATATTCACTTTATCTGTCGCTGATGAAATCTTTACTGGAAGTGGACAGATTATACTTGAGGCGGGTTTCAAAGCCCTTGAAGAAAAAGAAACGACTGATATAAATATATTACCGAAACTAAAAATTGGAGACAAAATTGATAAAGGCGATTACTTAATCCAGGAAAAGAAAACTATACCACCAAAACGTTTTACAGAAGGAACGCTTCTTGCAGCTATGGCAAATATTTATAAATATGTGGATGCTAAAAATCCTAATCGGGAAAAATTAAAAGAAGTAAAAGGTATTGGGACACCTGCAACACGAGATACAATAATTGCCGAGCTTCAAGAGACTGTTTCTAAGGGCAGGGATATAGAGCCTTGTTTAAAAAAAGTAAAAAAAGAACTTGTACCTACGGATTTTGGTATAAGTCTAATTGAGAATATAGATAAGTCTTTGACTTATCCTGATACTACCGCAGAAATGGAATATAAACTGGCAGAAATAGCTGAAGGAAAACAATCTTTGCAAGATTTTATAGATACTGTAATAAATATGGTCTATGACAATATAAAATTTGCGGAAAATAAAGAGTTTCCATTTTATAGAGATAAAGAGAGTATTACTTGTCCTATATGTAATAAAGGGCAAATTGTTAGAAAATATTCAGCTAAAATAGATAAATATTTTCACATGTGTAATAATCCAGATTGTGTTTCTCCAGTAACAGGGAAAAAAATTTTTTTTGAAGATGATAACGGTAAGCCAATTATGGCTAAATGTCCAAGTTGTAAAAATTTACTGGTAAAAAAATTAGGTAAAAACGGTGAATTTTGGCTATGTCAAAGTTGTAATAAAACATTCAATGATAAGAATGGTAAACCAGAATTATAAGGAAAAGGAGGACTTTACTTATGAGTTATGAAGAAGAATACAGCAAACAACAAGAAGAAGAAGATATTTCAGCTGAAGAGGAATACAGCAAACAACAAGAAGAAGAAGATATTTCAGCTGAAGAGGAATATAACAAACAACAAGAAGAAGATATTTCAATTAAACAAAATGAACCTAAAAAAACTTCAGCTGAAGATGAAATTTTAATAAATATAAGTAGTGTTTTAAAACGTTTATCGGACGAAAATGCTACACATCAGGAGTTAATAGAAAAATTAACCCATCAAGTGCAAAAAATTAATGATTCATCAGTTAATTTAAAAGAAACAAGCGATGAAATAATAAATACTATGCCAAAGATTGTACATGAAAAATGTCTTGATGAATATAAAAAGATAGTCAATAATGCAGCTAAAAATTATAATCAACTTCAGAAATCTATTGTTAGTTGGCATAAAAATTTGGAAAAAGACCACGATAGAATGTTTAAGTGGATAAGTATATCTTCAATTTTGACACCAGTATTATTATTAATTTTGATTTTATTACAACTGTTTTAATTGGAAATCAGATATTTTTTTATTTAAAAAAGTCATTAAAATTCCTTATATATAAAGGTTTTTAATGACTTTTTAATGAAAATATGATATAATAATATAAGAAATATGATATTAGATTTTAAAATGGTATCTTTCAAAAAATATATTTGCTGGAGGTTACAAAATGATTAGTATAGCAGAACATAAACGTAGACATAAACAACTTGCTTATGCAATGGGAAGCTGTGAAATGGAAGGTTGTATTTTTACTGATGAAACTAAAAAACTTTATGAACGATATGCTAATGGAGAGTTATCTTTAAAAGAACTTGGTGATGAGATAGACAAAACATTACCGAGAAAATAGGAGTTTATATGAGCGAAAAAGATATGGAAGAAAAGGAAGGCTTATATATTCCAAGAAGATTAATGGAATTGGACAGTCATCCTATAGAAGGAAATTTTGATTTAGAACATTTATGTAAAATCAATCAATATCTTTTTCAGGATTTGCCTAAGTTAGGCGGAAAATATGAACGATTTTATAAACCAGGGCAATATAGAGCTGAATTATTGCCCTGGAAAACATGGATGAAGCATCGTCCTATTCCTGGAACATCAAAAACATCTAATATTGTTTATTCAAATATGGATAAAATAATTATAAATGAAACACAGGATTTTTTGAAAAAGAATATTGATATTAATAAAATGAAAAAAATGCAAGTAAAGACATTTGTAAAAAAAATGACAGAAATTTATTCTAAGTTAGATTATTTGCATCCATTTAGAGATGGTAATAGTCGTACAATTAGAGAATTTACTCGTGAACTTGCATTAAAAGCTGGATTTGAAATGAATTGGGAAAAATCTAATTTAAATCAAGAAAAACGCAATGAATTATATATAGCTAGAGATTTAGCTGTTAATAAGATTGCCTATGATAGGGCTTTCAGTATGGAACTTAAATATGATATTGAAATGTACATGAAGCCATTTAAAAATTGCAAAAAATTAGAAGAAATTTTATCTGAAAATATAGAAAAAATAAAGGTAAAAAAACAAAAAATAGTAATGTCTTTTTCAGATAAAGATAAAAGTAATAATCGGAATATGGGACGTTAAGATAATTTTCGGTAAGATAAAAGAGCAGGGCTGTAATCTGCTCTTTTCTTTTCATTGAAGATTTTCTTTCAAGAAAATCAACCTTCTTTCGCGATTTTTTCAAATGTCGCTTTCTATGAGCGATTTTAAGCTGTTTTTATTATGTAGTCCTTATGATTATACCTAAAATAAAAATAAATGGCTAAAAACAAAAAAGCTACATGAATTAATCATGTAGCTTTTATATTAACTGGCTTTATTTAATAAACTATAATTATCTATTATAACATCTGTTGTATTGATTTTAAGCCCTATTTCTTTTGCAAAAGTTATTATAAGATTATTTATAAAACTATTTTTGTTAGCTGGTACATTATTATAAAGTTTAGCCTGTACGATATAATTATTTTGTATTTCTATTAATGCTTTTACTCCTTCATCATCTGCTATTGCTATTAATTGTAATCTATCACTTATAAGATTTTTGTATCCTGCACTACAATTATTTAATAAATAGGCAATTTCTTTTAAATTACTATATTTCTTCACGCATGAAAAGTGATATCTCTGAATGTTTATATCATACTTATTGATAATATTTGTGGCTATATCAAATTTAAAATCTTTTTCTGGCTGTTTAGCTATTTCTAAAGCCAGCCAATTATGCAGTTTACTAAAAGCAATATTTTCTTGTTCTAATTTATTTAAAGTAGTCAAATTTGCTTCTTTGTATAAATTTAATATATCTTTTATATAATTGTATTTATTAAAAATAACATTAACCTTTACATTTTTATAGTATTTTAAATATAACTTATTAATAAAATCTATATATACATATAATTTATTTATTCTTCTCTCTAAATTACTACTATAACTTTCTTTGTATTCTTTATTTATAAAGCATTTTTCATTTTCTAAATAAAACTTTAATAAATTATTACTTAAATCCTTGTTTAGATTATTATATATTGCATTTACTATAAGCAAGTTTTTTAAAGAGAAATGTTGTTTTAAAAATTTTATGTTTGGCAATTTCAATAAATCAAAAATGGTAGATATATAGTCTTTTCTTAATTTATCAGTATATTGTTTTTCAAAGTCATTTAAACATTCATTAATGACATAAGTTTTTACATCATTAAAATCTTTATTATAGGAAATATTAGGACTATTGAAAAAACGTACTCTATGAGCTAAATTCAATATATTTCCTAAAAATTTTTCATGTTTGGATAAGCTATTTACATATACATTACTTAATTTAATATTATGCACCTGATAAACTTTTTTTATTATAGCTGTTCTTATTTTCTTTAATAAAGCTGTTAAACTATCAAAGTAATAATTTTTAGTATTTATCTTAAGAAAATAAAGTGCAGTATTTTCTGTTAAGTTTTCTAAATCTGTTATATAACCTATATCTTGTTTATCATACTGAACATTATTTATATATTTTTTAAAAATTACATCTCTATTTTTTATATCAAAAGTGTATGTTTCTTTTATTTTGGAAAAATTTAAAACGTTATCGCTTCCGATTGAAATACTATTGTAATATATTCTAAGTTCTATTTTATTTTTTAATTCATATAGTTTTAACATTGTTATATAAGGTAACTCGACATTATACGCTTTACTTATTATTACTTCATCTTTTTTATAATCATAACCTCGACCACATTTAGAACAATAAATCTTTTGTGTAAATGGATTTACTTTACTAAATGTAAATTTATTCCCACACTCACTACAAAAAGCGGTGTGTTTTGATACAAACAAAGATGCTTGACTTGTTTGACAATATAAATAAGCGTGTGGTCGAGATAATTCTGTTTGGGCTAAAAGTTTCATGGTAAAAGTCCTTTCTCTAAATAAACGCAAGCACCATTACAATTTCTATTATAAGTTATTTGTAATTTTAACTTATATGCTAACTGTTCTACTTCCCAGCTAGTATCATCTAAGCCTAAATAAACTTTCTTTTTATTTAGAAGTTCTAGGATTTTATGGGCGGTAAAATATTTACCGCCTTTTAAAAACTCATGATAAGCAAACATTAATTGTATTCTTTTCATCTTTTACCTACTTTCTTACCTGCTTTCTTACCTGCTTTCTTACCGCATAATTCAAAGCTATTTAATATAATTTGTGTATATTTACTTTTATTGCCATGTTTATTTACATAAACTTTTACAGATAATCTACCTTCAATCTGCAATTTTTCGCCTTTTTCTATGTTTAAATTGCCTAATCTTTCGGCAAGTTTACCAAAAGCTACACAATCATAAAATTCAGCTTCTGTTTCTTTGGTTTTATAGTTGTAAATATTTTCTGCAAGAGTAAATTTCACGACACATACGCCAGTAGCACTAAAATCAATGTTATCTATGTCTTTTGTTAATCTACCAACACCATAAACTTTCATTTTCTTTCGCTCCTTTAAAATAAACTTTCTTGTTCCATATCGTCATCATCATTATTATCATCATTAAAATATTTATCGTCTTTTTTTACTTCTTTTTTAGAGAAATGTTGTTTATGTTTTTCTGTTATTTTTTGTATATGTTCTAAAGCTTTTATTTGTGTTTCTAAAAAAGCTTTAGCCCATTTGTTATTATCTGGTTCAGCAGTTGTTTCATCAAAAAGTAGTAACTTATACATTTCTAATAAACATTCATTTTGTTGTTTTATAATCGTTTCAATTTTACTTATATTTACTGTATCAAGATTTATGTTTTCTAAAAGTTTCATATTATCACTTCTTTTTTTGTAATTAGGGGCTTGATAGCTAAAAACTATCAAGCCTTATTTTTTAATACAAAGCAATAAAACCATTATCGGAAAAACTACCATTTACATTTATCATGTAATCCCTGCCTATGCTTTCATAGTCTAGGTACATTTTTATTTTTTCATCTATATTATTAAAGAAGCCTTCATCAACTAAAGCATGACCTAAATCATCTTCATCATTAACATCATCATAATAAATATAATTGCCATTAATAGCCACATTATAAGCTTCGTCAAAATCAGAAGCACAAGTCAAAATAGCCTTAAAAATATCAATATCAGTAGTATTATTAAGTTCTTCAATTTTTTCTGCCATTTCTTCTAATTCACTAATAGACATATATTCATTCACTTTTATATTTGCATTGCTTTCAAAATCTGTTATAAAAAATTCTTCGTAGTCTGTACCGTCTTTAACGTCTATGCTTTCTAGTTCTTCTTTCAAATTTATAGCTGTAGATAATGTAATCCATTTACCAATTAAATAACCTTCAGTATATTTTCCTAAATTAGTCAAATATATATTTACATAAATATTATTAGTAGTAGTCATAATAGCCTTAAAAATATCAATATCAGTAGTATTATTAAGTTCTTCAATTTTTTCTGCCATTTCTTCTAATTCACTAATAGACATATATTCATTCACTTTTATATTTGCATTGCTTTCAAAATCTGTTATAAAAAATTCTTCGTAGTCTGTACCGTCTTTAACGTCTATGCTTTCTAGTTCTTCTTTCAAATTTATAGCTGTAGATAATGTAATCCATTTACCAATTAAATAACCTTCAGTATATTTTCCTAAATTAGTCAAATATATATTTACATAAATATTATTAGTAGTAGTCATGATTGTACCTCTCTTTCAGCTAATGGTTGTTCTCACAAGCGTCCATTTTTTTTGACGCTTTTCGCAAGCTATAGAGAACGACGGAAACAAAAAAGACAAGGGCAGTTTACTGTTCATTTTACCCTTGTCTTTTTTGTTGTAGTCGTTATCATGCGAAGAAGAAAAGCGTTAAAAAATTAAATACATTTTTTCGTAGAAAAAGTTCCTTATGAAATCTATTGATAATAGATGTAATTATAAGGACGAGCGGGCGATGCTTCTGTATATCCTTATAATTACATATATTATCAATACAAATAATATAAGGGATATATCTGAAGATATATCCTTTTCAATTAAATTATATATAAACCAGTATATTATTTAGTTTTATTTTTAATATTCTGTAATATTCTTTTCAATATATTAGGTAATGATATATTTATTGCTATTGCATTGTTTAAAATATTCATTCCTTCAGTACCAATAAAAAAACATATAGAAACATTTCTGATATTCATATCTTCACCAATTATAATATCTAATTCATGTGCTAATATTACTAACATTAATATATAGAGTTTTTTTATTAACCTTTTTTTGATATTATCATTATTAATGTTTGATATGTTTTTATTATAGTATGTTTTTAATAATATAGTTATAAAATCTATAACCATTATTACTATCAATGCAATAATAAATTTATCTAAAGTACCAAATAATATTATAGTTAATTCCTTTAAATAATTTATATTCATGATTATAATTTAATCTCCTGTTTATATTAATTTTATAGATATAGAATTTTTTTTATTTAAATATTTAAACTCTAAAATATAAAAAATTTCTATTTTTATGGTTAAAAAATATATATCAAAAAACTCTTTATGTATAACAGGAAGTGTTATACATGAATAAATATGTTTTTGAGTTAATTGATATAGTACAAAAAGGAAATAAAGACAAAATAATAGACCTTTTAATAATTTTTCAAAATCAAATAAAATCTTATAGTAAAAAAGCTCGCTCTGAAGATGTTGAACAAGATTTATATGTTTTTTTAATTCATTTAATTTATACAATATCTTTAGATAAAATGCGTAGTATTGATGATAAGACTTTGATGTCATATATTTCACGTAGTATCAAGTTCTACTTTTATAAATGTTTTAAAAAACAATATATCTTATCTAATAATGAATTAACTTTTATTAATGAGATAAATTATGAAAATATGACAAATTGTATATCAGAAGATAAAACATTTAGTGATTTAGAGTTTATAAGTTTGTTAAAAGATTTAACAGATAAAGAACAAAATGTCATTATTCAAAAATATAAATATGGATTTTCTACAAGTGAAATTGCAAAAAAAAATAATGTTTCCGTTCAAGCAGTATATAAATTAGAAAAAAATGCTTTAAAAAAACTAAAAAAATTACTATTTCAATAATTTATATTTGTTATAAAAATAAAAGACTTTCTATAATATTATTTATTATAGAAAGCCCTTTATTTTTATAAACTACATTTATTATTTATAACTATATTCTGCTGTTTTTAACTTATATGTTGGATAAGAAGAACCGCCTGTTCCATATCCGATAAATTCATAAATTGAAGTAGTTACAAAAACTGTATAATTGTTTTCTCCCATAAATTTTAATTGATTTGCTATTAATGCAGAATTTAGTTCAATAGTATATACAAGTGCATCTACTACTTTTAAAGCAGGATGTCCTTTAAAAAGTAGACCAACTAAACGAGAAGCTCCACCATAAATAACTGAACTAGTAATAGCTGTGATTTCATCATTAAATAATAACGCTTCTTTAATTTCATCAATAGTAGCTTCAGATACAACTGTAATATCATCCATAATAATTATACTCCTTTTATATTTATTCTGTAATCGATTACATATATATAGAGTTTATTACTTGGAGTTTTTTTAACCTAAATTTTATTTTTTATTTTAGATGCACTATATATTTCAATCCATATCATTACTACAAAAATTATAAATTGTATACTTAAAAGAATATCATTTGTAGTATATACGTAATCAAGGTCATAATATTTTAGTATTGGCATAATTAAAATATCTATTAATATTATTGTTGAAGATAAGTCTCTTAGCCCTAAAAATTGTAAAGTTTTAAGAAAAAATTTTTCTGTTGTATATGATAAATTATTATTAATATATCCTAAACGCTTATATATAGTTACAATATAAACACATATAAAATTTATTTTTAAAATTAAACAGATATTGACCAACAAACTAACCATTATAATGGTTACTATAAAATATATTAAAAATATATCTGTATTTAACAAAAATTTAGACAATATACACAATAAAAATATTGTAATATAACTTCCTATAAATATTTTTCTGAACATAAATAGTGCTCCTTTCTTAATATAATAAATATATATCTTTGATAGTAGCCCTTTCATTGACAATTAATATAAATTCATATATTATAAAAGCATAAACAACTTTATAAAAACTTTTTTAGAAATAAAAAAGGCTAATTGTGTTACCAGCACAATTAGCCTTGCCGACCAACCTGCCTAAATAAACTAAATTTAAATGCCTAAAACAAGTTGCTCAGTAATTTTCTAAATTCATTATAAGCAATAGTTTTTAATATGTCAACAACATATCATAAAATGATTTTAGGTAGGTATCGGCACATTTACATTTAAGAAATGTTAAAATGTGTTTTTTTATTGTCTAAAATCAGTTTTGGGAATAAACCAAAACAGCGTGCCATGATGCTTATTCATGGAAATGTTCTAAACATACACTTGGCAAGGTGTATAAACTAGGGTATGAAATAAATTCATGCTAACTGTATTGCAAGCAGACGCGATAAATTTGCACGGTGTAGATAATGTGCTTAACCGTTATCTATTGACGTAAGTGGGTAAAGTGCTGACAAACTCCCATAAATGCCTAAATACATATAAAAATATAAGCCGTTTTAACGGTTTTTTTTTATACTTGAATATAAAAGTATGTATGTACATGGTTAAATAAGTCAGCGGGGGCTAAGTATCGGGTGCGAAAGTACCGTATAAAAGTTACTAAAGAAATTTAGTGCAGTGAGGGCGATAAGACCACTGTTATAACTTTTGCTGTGTAGAAACAGCGACTGGTTAAGATATTAAAGAAACTTAAGCGATTGACGGGCATTAAGATTATTAAATATAGTTATATTTTGTTATTATTGTATAACAAGGTATAACTATATTTAAATTGCTTAGCTCTTTCCGAGCATTAATATATTTTTAATTTAGTGTCAACTATTAATTTACATAAAGAAGGTGAGTAAGTGTGCCAACAATTAAAGAAATAAAATTATTAGCTAAAGATAAAAATATACTTATTCCTAAAAAGATTAGAAAAAAATCTGATATGATACTTTTAATTCAGGAGCAAGAAGGAAATACTCCATGTTATGCTTCAGGAGAGTGTTTGAATAATATTTGCTTATGGTACAAAGATTGTCAAAAAACTCTAAGATAAGAGCTGTTATAAGCGATTTAATTTCTTTTTAGGTATAAATATATTAATAGAGAAAATAAATCGTTGTATGCGGATAAAAAAAGAGCCTAGCACAAAAGATGTGTTAGGCCCTTTTTTTATTGTTGTTTTTTTGTTTCTTCAATTAGTTTATCTAAGTAATATATTATAGCTTCATTTATGAAACTATTTATTTTAATATTGTTGCTTTCACAATAGTTTTTCATGCGATTGTATTGTGTTGGATACATTAACACTTGCAATCGTTTATTTTTTTTCTCTTTGAATAAATCTTCTATTTTGTATCCTTTTGGTAAATGGACTACAGCTAATTTACCATTTTCATCAACAACTTGTACTTTGTCTGTATCGTTAATTTTAGTTTCTATTTCTTTTTCTTTTTTGCTTTCATCTGAAATAAAATTCATTGTTGGGCTCTTTACAGCTGCATTGAGTTTAAAACTTTTACTCATTATTTTCGCCGTCCTTTTCTTCTAAAAATTCTTCTATAAAGTTTTTAAAGTCATTGTATGCAATCGAATTTTTTTTATAATCATAAATGTTTGTTTGATTAGCTTGAGCTTCTTTTATAGCGTTACATTCTCTGATTTTTATTTTAAATAGTTTTGTATTTAATCCACTAGCTAGTTCTTCTAGTTTTTCAGCTACATCTTTTGCCAATACTGTTCTATTAGCAAATCTTGTTAATAAAATACCTTTGATTGCTAAATCTTTATTAGTGTAAGTTTTTATTACACTGATAGATTCTCCTAATTGAGATATTCCTTTTATACTTAAAATATCGCCCTGTGCTATTATTAAAATTTCATCTGAAGCTGTTAGAGCATTTACTGTTATATCAGATAGAGCAGGTGGAGTATCTATAACGATGTAATCATAATTATATATTATATTCTTTAAAGCATTTTTTAGTAAGAAGTCTTTATGTTTTTGTTTGTTAAAATCTATGTTATTTAAATATCTAGAGCCTGCTAAAAAGTCATTTTCAATACATTCATTAATGTTTGTATTATTTTGAATAACATCGTAAATAGTGTAAGTGTTTTCTATATTAAATATAAATGTTAAATCACATTGAGCGTCAAAATCTACAGCTAAAACGCGATAACCTTTTTTTCGTAGACCTGTTATTAAATGTTGACTAATAGTGGTTTTACCAACACCACCTTTTTGGTTTAGGATAGATATTATTTTTGTCAAGATATTTCACTCCTTTTCTACATATATAAAAATGTATACATATAACTACATATATATTATAACATATATTTTTATGTGTATCAATATTATATGTAGTTATAAAATGTGTATATATTATAGAATATAATATCATATGTATTAAATAAAGTATGTATTAATAAAGTATACATATAATATATATGTAGTTATAAAGTATGTATATATCATAGAATGTAATATCATATGTATTAAATAAAATATGTATTAATAA
>ERZ772831.1382-NODE-1382-length-23154-cov-12.731417_pt1 | contig 23154 bp, 14 predicted proteins | sample MGYA00580858_ERZ772831 | MGnify/ENA primary metagenome ERZ772831 (study PRJEB29015, sample SAMEA2737694) | human gut metagenome | biome: human gut; feature: human-associated habitat; material: faeces | place: China | collected 2012 ... | reverse complement strand
GCAGGATGCCATACCCTCCTAATCTGTGCGCATCCGTGCCAATCTGTGGGAGGTACTTCTCTGCCAGAAGGTTCCGTGTGTTCTGCGTTCTGTGGGAGGTACTTCTCAACCAGAAGAGTGAGTTCCGTGGACGACTACAGTTTCTCGATGCGGAAGCGTCTGACGATGCCGAAGACGAGAGCATGAGTGTAGGTGTGCTGCTTGAGGTTGTTCACGCTTGCTTGGCGCCAGTCGCCGAGGTAGCCGATGCGCCACGTGGTGTGCAGCGCACGGAAGTCGAGCGTGAGCATCTGTCGGAGCGACGGCGTGGAGGCGATAGTCGTCGGCACGCAGTTGTGGTCGTAGTTGCCACGTGAGAAAATCTCGTAGTACGATTGCCCGTAGTTGGGCGAGAACATCAGACCGCAGAGCGGAGCCGATGCCTCGTAGTGCAGTGTGAACGGTCGTTGTTGGCGGCGAAACAGTCGGAAGTCGAAGTCGGCAGCCACGGTAGGCTTCAGCTGCAGTGCCAGTCGTGCCTGTGCCGGGTTGTTGCTGCCCCGTGTGTTATATAGAAAGCCCACGCTCAGCTCCGCGGTGCCACCGGCGAGCAGTCGCAGATGACAACTGCCCACGGGCATCTGCCACTTGCGCAGCAGCGAGTAGGCAAAGGAGTATCCGCCCCCTATCTCGCCCCCATTGCCCGAGCGGTTGTCGGCAGTGGCGATGCAGCCCTCGTGCAGCAACTGGTGCACGAGACAGGTGGAGTCCTTTTCGCGGCGCGTGTGCGACAGAAAGCGCAGGTCGGTGCCGCGGTACTTCTCCGGCGAGAGGTAGGTGTCGAGAATGTCGGTGTAGCCTACCCCCAGCATGAGAGCATTCTCCCTCAGGGGGGCAGCACCCCCTGAGGCAGCACCCCCTGAGGTACACCATAGCATGGCGAGCAATAGACTACAGATCCTCATGCTCGGTGAAAATATTAAGTTGTCCGGTCATTTCGTCAATCACCTGCTGCTGACTCTTGCCGGCATCAGGGTCGAGGTTTACCTCTTCGGCTTCCTCCTCGTTCTCCTCCGCTTCGGGTTCGGGGAAGCGTGTCGGTTCCAGCTCCTTCACCCCCTGCACGTCGAACGTGGTGACACGCTTGCCCTTCGCCTTGAAGCCCTTCACGGCGATGAACTCCTCCGCGTCTATCTCCAACGACTGGCGTTGCGTCTCAGAGCCGTCAGGCGCAGTGGTCGGTGCGAAGTCGACCTCTATGCGTGGGAACGGTGTGTCGGTGAGCAGCAGTAGCTCGCTCTTCGAGTTCTCGCCGATGTAGTTCTGCCAGCGTTTCGTCGCCTCCATGCGGAAGCGTTTTAGGTAGAGGTTGTTGGCGTTGTCGGCATCGAACAGAGCTGCTGTCCACACCTTGTCAGGATCCCACTTCTCGATGAGCTTTATGTTGTCCTCATAGTGGTTGTTGGCATCGAATGTAGAGATGTAGAAGTTGCCGTCGTCGAGCACCACGAGTATAGAGTCGTCGTCGAAGAACTCGCCCAATAGTCGTCCGTGCTCGTCGTAGTTGAGTCGGTTCACGTCCGGGTCGTACCACACCTTTCTGCCACCAAGCGTAGAGTGGCCGTGACTCTTCAGTCCGATGCGGTGGATAGGGTTGCGTGTGAGCAGGTTGCCCTTTGAGGCGCGTCCCTTGATGGCGATTTCGGAGAAGTCCTTCTCGATGAAGATGCGCTTCAGGCGTGGGTTCGCCTCCAATGTCACCTTTATCACCTCCGCCTCGCCGTTCGGGTTGGCGGTGAAGTAGAGTATGCGTGAGCCGGCAGTGCCCTGCGTGCAGTCGTACTCGCGACCGGCAGTCATTGTCGGCACGAAGAAACGCTTGATGTATGCCGCGCCAGCCTTGCCGTCGCGGTACACCACATTATATATAGTGCGCTTGTCGTTCTTCTTGAACACCTGCACATGCAGGATGTTCTTGCCCACGAATATCTTGTCGGCAGCGTGCACCATCTTGTACTTGCCGTCCTTGAAGAACACTATGATGTCGTCGATGTCCGAGCAGTTGCACACGAACTCGTCCTTCTTCAGACCCGTGCCGATGAATCCCTCGGCGCGGTTGATGTATAGCTTCTGGTTCGCCTCCACCACCTTCGAAGCCTCGATGGTGTCGAAGTTGCGTATCTCGGTGCGGCGCGGATGATTCTTGCCGTACTTCTCGCGCAGAAACTCGAACCAGTGTATCGTCACGTCGGTCATGTGCGCAAGGTCGTACTCTATCTCAGCCAGCTCCGCCTTGATGCGCACTATCAGCTCGTCTGCCTTATCCTTATTATATTTAAGTATGCGCTGCATCTTTATCTCGAGCAGGCGCAGGATGTCGTCGCGTGTTATTTCGCGGTGGAACGAGTACTCGAAGTCCTGCACGCGGAACACCTGGTTCTTGAACGGCTCCAGCTTCGAGTCGATGAAGTCGACCACCTCGTCCTGCGACTTCGCCTGCTCGAACTTCTTCTCCTTGTAGATGCGCTCCTCGATGAAGATGCGCTCGAGCGACGAGAAGAAAAGCTGCTCCTCCAGCTCCGACTGGCGTATCTGCAACTCGCGGCGCAGCAGACCCATGGTGGAGTCGGTGGAGTGGCGCAGCACGTCGCTCACGGTGAGGAAGCACGGCTTGTTGTCCTCTATCACGCAGCAGTTGGGCGATATGTTTATCTCGCAGTCGGAGAAGGCGTAGAGCGCGTCGATCGTCTTGTCGGACGATACGCCCGGCGCCAAGTGCACCTGTATCTCCACCTCGGCAGCCGTGTTGTCGTCAACCTTCTTCGCCTTTATCTTGCCCTTCTCGATAGCCTTCAGGATGGAGTCGATGAGCGTAGACGTGGTCTTCGAGAACGGAATCTCGCGGATGACGATAGTCTTCTGGTCGAGCTTCTCTATCTTTGCACGCACCTTTACGGTGCCGCCACGCTGTCCGTCGTTGTACTTCGCCACGTCGATAGAACCGCCCGTGGGGAAGTCGGGGTAGAGGTGGAACTCCTCGCCACGCAGGTAGGCGATGGCAGCATCGCATATCTCCACGAGGTTATGCGGCAGGATTTTCGAGCTCAGACCCACGGCAATGCCCTCCGCGCCCTGCGCTAACAGGAGCGGAAACTTCGCCGGCAGCGTAATCGGTTCCTTGTTGCGTCCGTCGTAGGAGAGCTGCCAATCGGTGGTCTTAGGGTTGAACACCACGTCGAGTGCGAACTTCGAGAGTCGTGCCTCGATGTATCGCGGTGCAGCCGCACGGTCGCCCGTGAGGATGTTGCCCCAGTTGCCCTGGCAGTCGACGAGCAAGTCCTTCTGTCCCATCTGCACAAGAGCGTCGCCGATGGAAGCGTCGCCGTGAGGGTGAAACTGCATGGTGTGTCCCACGATGTTAGCCACCTTGTTGAAACGGCCGTCGTCCATGCGCTTCATCGAGTGGAGTATGCGTCGTTGCACAGGCTTCAAGCCGTCCTCGATATGAGGCACGGCACGCTCTAAGATCACGTATGAGGCGTAATCCAGAAACCAGTTTTGGTACATACCACTGAGGTGATGCACTGCTGAAGCGTCGAAACGGTTGACAGGTTTGTAGTCGGAGTGATCGCTTGGCATGATGTCTTTTTTCTCGTCGTCCATGTTTTTTTATTTTTTTTAGTTGACAAGTGTACAAGGCGTCTATTTTTGTTCAAAAATCTTGTCAATAGGCAAAAGTACAAAAAAAAAAACAATTATTGAGTTATGCTCCCGTCTTTTTGTTGAAAATGCCGTATTTACGAGGGTTTTTGCGTCCTATGACACAACGAAATGGGGGGGGTAAATGCGCTTCTGCAATAAAACATTAATAGGGGTAAGGTGAAAAATTAAGTCTAAAAATTAGGTTTAATTGAAAAAATAGCTTAACTTTGCAGCCGTGACATAACTATTTTTTAGTTATAATTGATGAAATAGAGTTGTTATAATGAAAATCAATGCGGTTTTCGACATGCTAAAAGTTTGTCGAGACGGCAATTTTTAAAACCATCAATAAAAACAACGTGACTAAGACAACAAAAACTGGCTTTACGCTATATTTTTGCTAATTGCGGTGCTTTTCCCGCAAATCAGCAGGGCTCAGATATTCGAGAGCAAGACCGGTGTGGACACGCTTACATTTGCTGAGCGTATCTCACTGCGCACCAATGCTGTCGATTGGACTTTGCTGACTCCTAATTTGGGTGTAGAATTCGATGTGAAATCGACCAACTGGAACCGCTGGGCTGTTGGACTTACGTTAAAGACAAAGTGGAATACACCAGCAACATTCAAAAACCGAGTTTTCTATAACATCACGGAGGTGCGTGCCGACTTCCGCAACTATTGGCGTACCCGTCAGATAAATAATAAGGTACCTGCGCACACTAATATAATTGACCGTCTTTTCTCATGCCGTCGCCGCGTGGTGAAGCATCCGAAGACTACATATTATAGAGGTGCGTACATGTCGTTCAGCGATTTCTCTATAAAGTTTGGCAGAGAAGGACATCAAGGCAAAGCATTGTCGGCTGGTATTACATATGGTATAATAAAACCTCTCTACGCTTTCCGCACAGGTAATACTCTCGACCTCGACCTCGGCTTCGATGCAGGCTTCGTGGCAGTCAACTCGGAGAAGTTCACATACAATCGTGCCGACAACTGCTACACACGCACCAAGCAAGGTTCGTGGAAGGTTGTTCCGTTCCCGATGCCCACTGCGGCACGTGTAGGATTCGTATATCGATTTGGCAGCTATCCAATCACGAAGAAATATCGTTGGCGTTACGATGCCGATGCACAATATCAGTACAGAATTGACAGTATCGCTAACCAGCGCGTTGTCGATGCTATCAATCAGCATAACAGAGACTCTGTTGAGTCTGTTATCTATAAGGAGTTCTGGCAGGTTTACGACTCTGTGGCTGTTGTCAACAGTGCTAAGGCTGACTCGATGCGCATAGTGAACGCTAAGCTGAAAGCAGAGGCTGACCGCAAGCAGGCAGAGATTGATCGCCAAAAGGCTATCGATGAGAAAAAGGAGAAAGAACGTCTGAAAGCCGAAAAGAAGAATAAGGACAAAAATGCGAAAGAGGAACCAGAGCCAGCCGATGGTGCCGAGGCTACCGAGCCGAACGCAAACACAGAGCCTACTGGGGAACAGACCCCAGTAGAGGGCGAGGCTCCGGCAGAGGGAGGAACTCCTACGGAGGAGCAGCAGACCCCTGCAGAGAGTGAAGCTCCTGCAGAAGAGCAGACACCTGCAGAAAGTGAAGCCCCTGCAGAAGAGCAGACACCTGCAGAGGAAATCTCAACATCTCAACAGGCAACATCTCAACCTGAATCATCTCAACAGGAAACAAATCAGCCTTCTGCTGAACCAGGAAAGGAGGCAAGCAATGAATAATAAGAAGCTACTATACACACTCCTTCTTGGAGCAACGCTCACCTCATGTGCTGAGGTGGAGATTTGTGAAAGAGATCACCCACATCAGGGCGATGTCAACTTCACATATACATGGAATAAGCCAGAGGACAAGCCGAATCGAATGGGTGTGCTCTGCTATCGTGTCGTGGGACAGTGGAAGCAGGTGGCAGAGGTGAACACCGACGACCTCACACTGCGCCTCATCGGTGAGACGACCATCACACCCGAAAACCGTCCGAACGAAAACCCAGACGAGGGTGACAATACGGGCGGTGACAACACGGGTGATGACAACACGGGTGTTGCCGAGCCAAGCGAGCCAAACGAACCGACCGAGCCGACTGAACCGACTGAGCCAACCGAGCCGACTGAGCCGACTGAGCCAACAGAGCCAACCGAGCCGACCGAACCGACAGAGCCTGGTACTGGAACGACTCCCCCTCCGTTTACACCGACTGTAAAGATTCCGCGCGGTTATTATAAGTTTGCGACATTCCCGCTCGACAACCCATCCATCGACTACTCGGAGCTTGAGCAGTTCATGAAAAATGATGCTAAAGACTACCCGTTGCAGAACGTAGGCTTGAGCTATAAGGTGTATGACATAAAAGACCCAAAGCTCAACAAACCATTAGCTTGGCAAGACTTCAACCCGTATGCGAAGTACATACAGCCCGATGTGGAGCCACTCTATTACGACTCAACAGTAGTGCAACGAGTACGCGCCGACCGTCAGACAACCTTCGAGTTCAAACCGAAGATACTCTCGCAGAATATAGACATCAACTTCAACATCGTGAAGAATACGGATGAGGTGGAGTTTAAGGTGACGGAGGTATGGGCAGAGATAAGTGGTGTGCCTACTTATATAAAGATGAACACAGGCTATCTCGACATAAAGAAGACAAGCAAGATGTTGTTCAAGACCGACATCAAGCCGAACAACCCGGACGACAACGGCAACGACACCAACGAGAACAAGCGCATAGCTTGCCACGGCAATATCAATGTGACGGGCGTGGTGAATGTGCAGCGCGCTTACGGAGAGACTTTAGAGGATGTGCGCAAGAAGATATATGGTCCTGGTATAATGCAGGTGGTTATATACACAGAAGTGTACAACCCAAAAACAGGACAGACCTTCCCTCAGAAGTGGCAAGGCATCATAAACCTCTACAACACTCTGAACAAGGCAAAACTGATGACTACGACATCTGATAACAAGTACGTGTACCGCAATGGCGAACACGGAACAATAAACATCAGTGCCGAAATACTTCTTGATGGAAAAACGGTCGGTAACATAGACAAGGGTGGCGACGCTCTCGATCGTTGGATACAAACGGATTCCGATATAAATATCGACATTTAAAAATAACCTATAAGATGAAACGGACGAAACATATTGTTAACATCTTGACAGCTGCAGTAACACTGCTGCTCACGGCGTCGTGCAATGTCTCTTATCCAGACTTGGACCTACCGCAGGGAGAACCGCCAACAAACGATGAGGATGTCAACATCGACAAGACATCGATTTTGCTATATACCAGTAATCCGGCATACTTCTCGGTAGTGTCCGACACACGTGGCTCTGTGGGCACACGTGGTACGGGTGCGTTCGAGCCAATGGAGACCGTGGCATACAACCGCGACAAGTACTTGAATGCTAAGTTCCACATCTTCGCATTCCGTGCTTACAACGATGCCGATCCAAACGGCGGACAGGGAGTGCTCACCGAAGCACCCTCTATGTCGAGATACTGCTATGCTAAGAGATATGCCTATGATGAACATAAGGTTTTGAGCAAGGACAACAAGGACGAGAATAATACATCGTGTTTGCTCGACGGACCAGATTACGAAATGGGTATGCCGTTCAAGTTCGAGCCCGACCAGTTTATCGGCACAATGAATGTGCTCACCAAAGACAATCCTGAAGACATCTATTATAGCAAGCGATATCAGGATGTGGGCTACAACTTCTTCGGTTATTTCGTAGACGATCTTGATTTGAGTAACTATACGCGCGAAAAGGATAAGATAACTTACGACATAGAAATCGACGGCTATCAGGATGTACTCGTGGGCGCAGCCAAGACTCCGCTTACGGAAGCCGACTTCGCCGAAGGTGGTATCTACGAAAAGGCAGCCAGACTGACCGAAGAGGAGAAGCAAAAGATACTAAACACACCTGGTAACTATAGTACATTTGCGGCACACCGCAACGTGCACCCAGTCGTAAACATGAAGCATCAGCTCACGATGCTGAAGTTCTTTGCTTACCCAGGCGCTTCGTCGGCTAAGGACGTAGTGATAAAGGATATTTCGGTGATGACGCTGACAAAGGGCACACTCACCGTAGCAAGCCGTAACATTGACGACTGTAAGCTCGTGTTCAAACCCGAGAATGCGGTTGATGTGCTGCAAAAGGCGGTGAAACTTGGCGAGTTCCAAAAGGAAACCGATGAATCTGGAGAGACGCACAATGTCTATGGAAAGATTAAACCTGGGCTGAGAGATGAAGGCTATCAGGTAAAGTGGAAGGACGAGTGGGCGGACAACGAGAGCCAAGTGGTGCCAGGCGTTACGCACGTGCCTACTACAAAGGAGAAGATGGACGAGGCATCCGTTGAGCTCGGTGCCGGTTTGCTCGTAGCTCCGCAGGAGTCGTACGTAGTGACGCTCACATACCTCTTCCCCGACGGACCTCTTGATGAGAATAATAATTATACGATGAAAGAGCACAAGACCGAATACAAGATCACGCCAGCTAAGAAAGAGGGTGAGCAGGCAAGCTTCGAGAAAGGTCTATTATATAATGTGAAGATTGGTGTCTACGGCTTGGAGAAGATCCAGATCAGCGGAAGCGTTGACGGATGGGGCAAGGGTGAAGATATTGATATCGACCAGGACAAAAACCCTAACGACCCTGACATCAATGGATATTAAAATAGGAATAAGACAATCTTTTAAAAATAACTTTTTTATTAATTTAAATTTTTCACGACTATGAAGAAAATGTTTTTCTTTGCATTGGCTGCAGCTGGTATGCTGACAGCATGTTCAAATGATGACACTCTCGGTGGAAATGGCGAGCAGAACGTATCTGAACAGCAGATTCGTCTCGGCGTTGCTTCGGCTAAGGTTCAGACCCGTGGTACTGGTACCGTAGGTGGTATGACTGACGCTGAGAACGTATGGGCAGGCCAGACTCTCTGGGTGTACATGCTCCAGAAGGGTAGCATGGATCTTGCTTACTACAAGGCTCCGGCTGTTGGTGGTGTAGCAACTCCTGATGTAGAGGTATTCAACAACAAGAAGTTTACGGCTCCTGATGCAGCTAACAACACAAAATCTGGTTTGGCTACTACAGCTGACGGCACTATCGCTTACTACCCAGTTAGCGGCAACTACGACTTCTGGGGATATCGCGTTGACGATGCTGCTGGAGCTACACCTGTTGTAAAGACTGTAGACGACACTGGTGCTGAAGTAGAAGCAAACGTAGCTACAAAGCGTGTTGTTGATATTGAGATCGATGGTTCGCAGGACATCATGGCAGGCAAGGCTGCTCCTTCTAACGATGAGGTTACTAAGCTTGGTGGCTATGCTGAAAACTTCTACTCTGCTTATGCAGCACGTAAGGGCGTTCAGCCGAACATCACATTCAACCACCTCCTTACACGTTTCACATTCGAGGTACGTGCCGGATCTAAGGCAACAGCGGGTGCTGGTGCAAGTGGCAACACAGAGGCAGTTCGCGTTAAGGGTATTTCTGTAGAGTCTCTGACTAATGGTACACTCACAGTAGCTTACACAGGCGAGACAAAGCAAGCTGCAGACCTCCTTACTTTCACAGGCGATGCTTCAGCTCTCACCTTGAAGCAGCGTGCTACAACTGCAGCAAGCAACAACGATCCTCTCGTTGATCTCGTGGAGGTTCCTTTGACATGGCCTGCTGCTGGTGAAGCTACTGTTGGTGACGTTATTTCTGTAGGCGAGGCTCTCCTCGTTGCTCCTGGTAAGACAGAGTATCCTCTTACCATCGCTCTTGCTCAGAAGGTTAAGAAGAACACTGCAGACACAGATAAGACAGATATGAATCTCGAGCAGAAGGCTACTATCAAGATGGATGGTGTAAAGGCATTTGAGCCGGGTAAGTCTTACAAGGTTACTATCACTGTTTACGGTCTTGAGGAAATCGAGGTTACAGCTACTCTCGTACCTTGGGCTGACGGTGGTTCAATCGATATCGACGACGACCGCGATCCGAACAACGGCAAGTACACTGAGCCTACTGTAACTCCTGCTCCTTAATCAGAGCATCTGATAAGAATCTCTATTTGAGTATGCAACCGCGTAAGGGGGCATATATAAAGCGTAGGGGCTTGCCCCTGCAGAAAGGGATTGGAGACATATAAACTCTCTTCCTCGCTGCAAAAGGCGAGGAAGAGACGAGTGTTTCAACAGTCCTAATGAATAAACGTTTTTTTAGAAAAACAATAAATTCAACAAACAAATGAATAAGCATATATTCTTAATGGGAATGGCTGCTGCCATGTTTATGACCAGCTGCACAAACGAGGACGACCTCGCTGGCGGTAGCAACAATCAGCGACTGAACTCTGATGTGCCTATCGTGCTTTCTGCTGGTCAGCAGGCAAACAAGACCCGCGCATCGCTCGGCAATGTTAACGATAAAGGCGAATATGACGGCACATTCGATACACCTGCCGACAAGAATCTTGGCTTCTTCTGCCTTGCTACTGGCAAGATTGCAGCTAAGCAGGAAATTACTTGGCAGGAAGGCAACGACAACCCTAACTTCCTTTGGTTGAAGAATATTCAGGCTAAGGCTGTGACTACTGACGATGCCGACTTAGGCAAGAAGGTTACAAACCTTACACTCTTCGACGAGAATGGTGGCACAACACAAACTAATCACTATTACCCGATGGGTAGCCAGTACAGCTATACATTCTATGGCTATTATCCTTACTCAGCGAATGTGGTGCACAACGGCAATAAGTACAGCGTGAAGGTAACAGGTCTGGACGGCACAACCGATCTTATCTGGGGTAAGTCGTTCGTAAAACCAGATGATCCTGACAAGGCGGACGCTTACAGCGCAAAGTATCTGCGCGACAAGAAGAAGCGCGTAGAGGCTGCCGGTGAAGAATGGACGGCACAGAAACACAAAGAGAGCCGTCCGAATCTCACTTTCGTGCACAAGCTCATGAAGTTCAACATCATCCTCCAAAAGGGTAGCGGCGAAAATACTCGTGTTGCAAAGCTGGGTATCAAGTCGGCTAAGCTCCTCAATGTGGCTGACGCAGGTACACTTACTATTGCTGACCTCGACAATCGTCTCGATGCTTTGACTGACGATGTTAAGGGTAAGGAAGGCGAGTTTGTTGTCGATTGGACTACTGCTAATAACCATAAGACTGAGGCTACTGCCTTCAAGTTGAAGGACAAGGAAGGCAATGTTATCGGCGACCCAGCTAACGGTCCGTACCTCGGCGATAACACAAAGGTTACTGTTGGTGACGGCTTCCTCCTCCCTGTACCGACAAAGATTGGTACTAACGATGACGGCTCTTACAAGTATGAAGACAATGGCTACCTTGGTACAGACGCTGCAGAATTAGCTAACAAGGGTATCTTCCGCTTGCGTGTAGAGTACTACCTCTCCGATGCACCCGAAAAGGTGTACAAGGCAGCACAGTACGAGATTAAGCCAGTATTCAAGACTACTGCTGGTGTTGCGGTCGATGGTGAGCCTTGGCAAGCTGGTTACGAGTATGACATCGTAATCTCAGTTTCTGACCCAGAGCAGATTCAGACATATGGCGAGCTCACTCCGTGGGAGAAGCGCGTAATCGAACTCGAATAAGCATTATAATTATAGAGCGGGTGTGGCGTTAAGCCATACCCACTCTTAATGATTTCTCAGACAAAAACACTCCAACACCCAACAAACACCCTAAAACATACAACCGGTGTAGCCCACGGCAGGGCAGCACCCACTAAAGTAGAAATATCAAAGCCCCACAATATACAAAGCAACACGCTGGTGCAGCGCGATGCCGCACCTTTAAACATAACATAGTAAAAATGAAGAAATTACTCTTGACATTCTTGATGCTCTCGGCAGTGTTCTCCGCTCGGGCGCAGAAGCTCGCCGTCAACACCGATGTGCTTATGGATGCGTGCATGATACCAAGCGTCGGTTTGGAGATGACGGTCGGCAACTGGTCGACCCTCGGACTCAATGTGCTCGGATGTAATAAGCCGTATGGCAAGAACATAAAGTTGTTGGCAGCACAGCCCGAATACAGATACTACTTCTCTGGACGTCCGATGCACAGCTTATTCGTTGGCGTCGGAGGCGTAGGCGCAATTTACAATGCTTCTATAAAGGGAAAAGTGTATAAAGGAATAGCTTACGGTGGTGGCATCACCTTTGGTTACGTAATGAATGTCACGAAGCGACTCTTTATCGACTTCCACGCCGGAGTGGCTGCTGTGGGCTACAGTCGTAAGGAATACTTCGCAGGAGATAACTACGGCGACTATGTGGTAGGCGGACTCAACAAACCGAACGCATCAGGATATTACCTCATGCCACAACGCATAGGCATCTCAGTGGCTTACATCCTCAAATAATATAATAACACACAATAACAATGAAACGAAACTTTTTACGACATATATGCTTCGCGCTGATAGCTATACTGCTTGTCACCTTCACCGCTACGGCTGCCGTTCTGCAGCAGGACGACGGAGGTTCGCGTAAGGTGAAGATCAAGGTGTACTTGAAGATGGGTAAGAAGGGCGAGCCAAAGCCTGCAAAGACAGTGCAGTATTGTACATCATTCCGCTCTATCAACAAGGCTCTTGATGCAGCCAATCGTATCAACGTGGCTAACACGAAGGTGTTCAGTGGCGATTCGAAAGCATTGGAGAAAGAACTACGTTCGCTCGGCATAGCATTCAAACTCTCTAAGTCGAATGGTGAGATTGAGGAGTTCCTCATGAGCGGTCAGGGCGTTGTTGTCTTCGACGAGGAGTACGGTGCAAAGGCTGTAGAGATAAAGTCGGGACAGGACAAGTTCACGGTGACGCTTGAGAGTAGCGATCAAATTCTTGATGAGACCGTTGTCGACGGTAAGTATCGCAACACCAACCCTACGATGAAGCCCGTGCCTGGTATGGACACCGGCGATAGAGTGACGTTCAATGTCAACTTCACCATCCCAGAGGGTTACACCACAGAGAAGTCGCGCATCATCTGCCAACCGATGGCTGTCGACTGTCAGACCGAAGACACTATAGCCTATCTGCAGCCCATAATACTTGAGGGCGCAGAGTATCATAAGAAGCAGGATAAGCGTATGGGCTTCAACTATATGAAGAACGATTCGGTGGCTCGTGGCTATGACCCATCGTACGTTTTGGAGCGCGATAAGGAGGTGGCTTACAGTACCAATGTCACCTTTAAGAAGCCCGATAAGGAGAAGACATACCGAGGAAGCTATCGCGTTGTGCTCGAGGACTATCATCATCGCACATGGGATAGCGGAGAGATGACAACAGGCTCGTGCCTTGCGTTCAAGCCATTGAAGTTCCTCGACTTCTCAGTGACGGCTGCCGAGATGCCACTCACAAGCGAGTTCCAGGAGGCAGCAGAGGAGAATATGGCTAACGTGACCCGCGACTTGCGACTGAAGTTCGCTGTTGGTAAGGACGTGCTGCTCAACGACTCGATGAACATAGTAGAGCAACAAGCCATCGTGAAGGAGCTGAAGTCGTACGGCGATTTGCTTTGGGACGTACAGGTACAGGGCGGTGCTTCGCCAGAGGGTAGTGTGGAGCTCAACACCCGACTTGCTACACAGCGTGCGGCTGTGGCTCGCAATATTCTGAAGCGCCACTTGAGCTCGGACATACGTGTGTCGACACTCGAACCACGCGTGTTCACATGGGAAGACGTGCTTGAGCAGGTTGGCAAGAATGGCAATCAGGAGGTGTACGACGCAGTGAAGAACACCATCGAGACATACAAACCGAACGAAGTGTTCGGCATGTTGAAGCTACAGCCGTTCTTCGAGAGCGACATCGCACCTATTCTTGAGAACCTGCGTATCATGGTTGTGAAGTATCGTTACGAGATAAAGCATATTATGAACGCAGAAGAGGCTGTGGAGAACTACTTCGCACACAAGCGCGAATACATCTCTGGCGAGAAGAAGATGTCGAACGGTGACTACTTCAACCTCTTGGCTACAGTAACCGATAGCTTAGAGCTCGACACCATCACAACACTTGCTTACAAGCACGTCATTGCGCAGTCGGACTATACACGTCTGAAGCTTGCCCCATACGTGGCTAACCAGATGGCACTGATGGCAAGTCGCAGAGGTATGCCCGATGTGAACATCCTGAAGCCGTTCATCGACTTCCGTAAGGGTGTGAACCAAATGGATATGAGCGACCGCTATAACCCCGTGAAGATAAACCGCGAGCAGATAGTGCTCAACCAAGCCGTGATGTACTTCCAAGAGGCAAAGCTCGACACCGCGATGTATTTCATTGAGATGTTGGAGAAAAAGAATGTGCAGCTGCAGGCTACAAAGCGCCTACGTATGCTCATCACATTCCAGCAAGGCTACCCGTTCTATATACAGGGCTTGATAACCGACCCAGAGCAGGTGGCAAAGATAAAGGAAGCAGAACGCTACGTGTTCAGTACGGGCGATGACAACCGTGCTATCATCTACACCGAGCTGCACGGATACCTTAACAAATCGCGCAAAGAATGTGAGGCTCTTATCGACCGTATGCCCGACGACAACCCGAAGAAGTGGTATCTGAAAGGCATTATATGGGCTGACGAGTGGGGACGTGAACCGCAGATAGATGACTACTCGGCAGCAAACAGTGGTTTCAAAGAACTCACAGAAGAAGAGGAGAACGAACTGCTGCGCACCGACCCCGAGAAGGCGGAAGAGTACTACAAGCAGCTTGACGAGTATAAAAAGAAGAACACCGGACCGCAGCTTGACGTAAGCAAAGTGCCGTTCTACCTCGCCTACTTCCAGCATAGCTTCGATCTGGAGCCTAAGTTCATACGCCTGTATCGCAACGAGGGCAATGTGAACGATGACATCCGTAAGAAGTCGAAGTATATGCGAAAAGATATTCCGGCTTATCGAAAGAAGTTCGAGATACTCAAAGCCTACACCGACCGTAAGAAGGCAGAGGAAAGCGGAGCTGTAAGTGAGACAAAGGAAGAAGTGCAGTCGGCAGATAATAAGGATAACACCGCTGACGATAACAAATAAGACCAAGAACAATGAGCATTAACATCATACGCCTTTACGCAACAGCGATTTGTTTGATAGGTGGCTTGAGTTGTAGTGTAGCAAGAACGACAACGTTCAGTGTCGCTCCACGTGCTATCACACAGGTGCCCGACTCACTATGGGACGAGTCGGGCGAGGAAGACACCATTGGCAAAACTCGCCACAACTACGCTACGGAGTTCAATGCCCTCAAGTACGTGCTTGAGGACCGCTATCGTGGCTATGACGACACCTTCAGAAAGAAGTGGTACGACCACCTCTTCTTAGGCTTCGGCGGAGGATTGCATAAAGACTTGGAATATGCAGGATATAACCTCTCGCCAATCACGATGGCGCACGTGAGTGTGGGTAAGCAGTTCAACCCTTACCATACTGTGCGCCTCACAGCCGGATTGGGATATGGTTACTATGAAGGTAACAAGAAGAACTATAAACAGTGGCAAGGTTCTGTCGACTGGATATATAGTCTGTCGACGTTGATGGACGGCTATCGTCCGTCTCGACTGCTCGATGTGTCAACGGTGTTTGGCTTTGGCGTGCGTCACAACACAACAAACATAGTTGACAACCATCGCACACGATACGAAATACGTGGAGGTGTGCAGGGAAAGATATTCACCGGTCCGCAAGGATACCTCACAATAGAGCCGTATGTAGGTATCAAGTCAAGACACCTATATAATAAGTTCGGAGGCTTCTATGGTGTAAACATCGGTATGGTGTACTATCTGCACAACAACCTCTCTATCGAGGATCGTATGCGCTACATGAAGAACCGCCCTGAATATGTGGACAGCACAATGCAGTGGCATCCGCAGAAATGGCGTACACCATGGTTTGCCGAGCTCTCAGGAGGCATGGCTTGGTGCGTGGGAGGTAAAGGTGTGAGCCCAAAGATGGGACACTCTACGAAGATGTCTGTAGGTAGATGGTTCTCGCCGTCGGTAGGTGTGCGCCTTAGCTTAGGACTCACCTCTGCCACATGGGACAAAACTCATGAGGCAATGGGCGAACAGGACGAGGATAGACGCGCTATGCTAAGCATACCAGTGCAAGACGATGCTGTGGTCGACCTGCATGACATGACCGCCGATGCAACGGCAGAGGCTCTCATCAATCCGTTAGGATTTATGAAGAACTACTCTTTCGACCAGCCATTCAACGTGGCTTTAGCATTCGGTGGCGGTCTTAGTTGGATTATGCGAGAGCAGAAGACCCATCTGCGCACCATTAGTACGTTCTACACGGCAGGCTTACACCTCTCGTATAACCTCAGCAACGACTTGCAGGTGTTCCTCGAACCGAGCTTCACCAACTATAACTACCGAATACCGTATCGCAACATAGACGCAGTGAAGCGTTTCAACGCCCAAAGAGTAGTGGTTCGTCTTGGTTTTACAGCCTATACACGTGCTACAAACTATCGCATGAGGAAGCAAGATGACTATGAGGCACCACGCATTCCGCTTAGCTTCGGTTTGGGCGCAGGTACGATGCTGTTCAACACCAAGAAGACATACGAGGGCGCAGCGTTCAACTATAATGCACAGGCCTTCGTTGAAGGACACTTCGGTAAGGTGCATGGCGTACGTGCTTCGTTCGAATACTTGTCTATCAATAGCGTTGCGCCGGACAGCTATACCGGCACAACCGAGTATGGCACAGAATACACCACTACCGGACTCTTCAAGAACAACTACAAGCGAGGTTTCGTGGCGCTCAACTATTTGCTGAATGTAACCAACCTCTGCTCTGGCTATCAGAGCAATCGTATGTTTGAAGCGGAGTTGTTCGCAGGTCCTGCATTGCTACTGTCGTTAGGCAATAGCACAGAACCTGATGGTTCGATAAAGGTGAATAGTTCGCACACCATGTCGTACTCACCAAGAAAGTACAACACCAGCCCGCTTATGGGTGCCAATGGAGGTATCAAGATAAAGATGAACGTGGCTAAGCACATCGCTGTGACGCTCACACCGCAGCTCTACGTAGTGCGTTACGACCCAAGTATGCTTGGTGTTAATATGCTGAAGCTGCGCACGTTCCAGACACTCAACCTCGGTGTGCAGTACACACTGTAATCGGTGTGCAGTACGTATTATAAGTAAATAATAGGGCGGAGGAACAAACACCTCTGCCACTCTTAAAGCTATACAAGATATGAACATGAGAAAAATCGCTATAGGCTTGCTCGCTTTCGCACTTGTTGCGCCTTCGATTGCTTCTGTCTCGCTGAAAGACAAGAAGGAGAAGAAACCGAAGACCGAAAAGAAAGCAAAGGTTGACAATAAGACAAAGGCTAACAAAGCGTCAAGTTCTAATTCGCCACGCAAGGTGCAGACCATCAACGATGTAGAAGCCGCAATTTTGGGTATAGAGAAGATTGTGTCGCACACACTCGTTGAGGTGGAACCTATTGTGCAGCAGATTTGCGAGTCGCAACAGACCAAGAAGAGCGTGTGCCCGCGTATCTACGTAGGCGCAGCCAATGCCTTCTGGCTCAAATCGGGTGTCAGCGATACCACATACGCTTTGAAATACATCGACAAAGCAATAGAACTCGACCCTCATTATAGTCCAGCCTATATGCTCAAGGGCGACATCTACAAGTGGGCTGACGATACTACAGTAGCTGTAAACTACTATAAGAAGGCGATAGAGATGGCTCCCAATGACTTCAGAACGTATCGTAAGTATGCATCATTTGTAGAGGCAGGTTTGGACAAGGTGACAGAGCGTGCGTTTGCGGGCGATACAGAGGCTCAAGAAGAAGTACGTAAACGTAGAGCAAAGCTGGAAAACATCTACGCAATGGCTAAGGAAGCCAATCCTACATTCCCATATAATCGTGATTGTGCACGTTTGTATGCTGCATATGGTCTTACTACAAATGAGACTCAAAAGGGCGTACAGTTATATGACGAAGCACAGAAGGATTCTTTGGAGGCTGACGACTATACGGCGCAAGCTCGAATGGTATATACCTTTGTGGACAATGCCGATGGTAACACAAAGTTGCAACTCTATACGCGCATTATGAATATTTGCGATAGTGGTTTGGTAAGATATCCTGCATACTATTATATTCTCTCCACTGGTGCGGATTGGGCGAACAGAGCGTATGATCTTGTAAAGAAGCAGCAAGGTGATGCTCTTTATGAGTATAAGAAGTTGTTCGCTTCAAGAGCATTGGAGTATAGTGAAACTTTGATTGCAAGCAAAGATACGTTAATTACAGACTTGAACTATCTGAACTATGGTAAGGCACTTATTAATAATAATAAGTTAAATCAGGGAATAGATGTGTTGAAGGAATTGCTAAAGAGCCCGACAATCAAAGATGATCAGGTAGCTTCTGCAATGGGTGTTATCAGTAATACCTATAAGGATATGGGCGAATACGATAAGGCAGAAACGGCTTATCAAGAGTATATCAATACTGTTGAGAGCAATGGTAAGCTGAACTATTTCCATCTGCAGAACTATGCTGCGATGTATAAGGATAAGGCGGAAGAGTGTGTCGGAATGGAGCAGGTGGCAGCTTATAAGAAAGCCTTTGATATATATGGACAGGCTGCAGAACGATTCCCTGATTATGCAGACTATGGCTATATCAATCAGCTTCAGTTGAGCCCGTTAATCGACCCTGACCAAGAGGCAGGCGTTGGATTGCAACCTGCTTTGCAGCTGTATAATAGCGTTTCTGCAAATGCTTCTTGGCAGTTGATGGCAACTCGTTATTTGGTTGGCTACTATTTTAATGTGAAGAAGAGCAAGGAGTTAGCTCGTAAATACTTTATGCGTTGGCACGAGCTCGACCCAGACAACGAGACAGTCAAGCGAAACATCGCAATCTTGTATAAGGTTAAACTATAAGATGAAGATATAATTTCGCATCAGATACAAGGCTATGGCAGCAATGTCATAGCCTTTTTTGTTCATTCGGAAAACCCTTTTTTATATAGATGCAATATATCATAGTAAAGTATCAGTACGCGAAAAAATCTACCATATCTCCCAGTGTCGCTGCAACTTACAGATTACGAGCATGTTAAAGGCTGGCAGATATGCTTCCGAGAGCTATATCTGCCAGCCTATCTACCAGACATCTACCATTCATCTATCATTCTATCCGTTGTCTAATCTGCTACGTCGTTCTCTTAGTCTTCTGCGGCAACATTGTTGTCCTGCTGCGGCAACATTGTTGTTCTTCTGCGGCAACATTGTTGTCCTGCTGCGGCAATATTGTTGTTCTGCTGCGGCAATATGAGAAAGGCATGAAGCAATATAAGGGAGATGTATTATTTACAGGACAACAATAAAAATTAATTGCTTCATGCCGTGTTTTCAGAATAATAATTGTAACTTTGTAAAGTAGCATTAAACTTATTGTATTATGGGAGGACTGAAAGATAGATACATACGTTTTGACTGGGCTATCAAGCGCTTGCTCCGTCAGAAAGCCAACTTCGACGTGTTGGAAGGTTTCCTTACCGTGTTTATCGGTGAGGAGGTGAAGATTGTGGAGATACTTGAGAGTGAAGGCAATCAGCAGACACCAGATGATAAGTTCAACCGTGTGGACATCAAAGCACGCAACTCTAAGGGTGAGATAATACTTGTAGAGGTGCAGAACACGAGCGAGCTTTACTATCTGGAGCGCATCCTGTATGGCGTGGCGAAAGCCATCACCGAGCATATTCATCTCGGTGATACATACAAGGAGGTGAAGAAGGTGTATTCTATAAGCATCCTCTATTTCGATATAGGTAAGGGTGCCGACTACCTGTATGTAGGACAGAACAAGTTCATCGGTGTGCATACAAACGACCAACTCGTTATAACGGCTAAGGAAAAAGGTGCTTTAGTGCAGAAGAGTCCGGCAGAGATATTCCCCGAGTACATTCTTGTGCGTGTCAACGAGTTCGACAAGGTGGCAGTGACTCCGTTGGAGGAGTGGGTTGCTTACTTGAAGAGTGGAGTTATAAAGGAAAATACCACTGCTCCTGGATTGCAGGAGGCACGCAAAAAACTTCAGTATTACTCGATGACCGATGCCGAGCGCTATGCTTATGATGAGCACCTCAACGCTGTGATGATACAGAATGATGTGCTTGGCAATGCACGCGAAGAAGGACTTGCCGAGGGTCGTGCCGAGGGACTTACGCAGGGTCGTGCTGAGGGACTTACGCAAGGTCGTGCTGAGGGTCGTGCAGAAGCAAAGAAGGATATTGTTAAATCTATGTTGAGCAATGGTCTGTCGGTAGAGCAGGCTGCAAAATATAGTGGTCTGACTGTAGAAGAAGTAGAAAGTATAAAGTAAAATCACGATATGGGAGAATATATAGTATCGGCGCGTAAGTACCGCCCGATGACATTCGACACGGTGGTGGGGCAGGCTGCTCTCACCGCCACGTTGAAGAATGCCGTGAAGAGTGGCAAATTGGCGCACGCCTACCTGTTCTGCGGACCGCGCGGAGTAGGCAAGACGACGTGTGCACGCATCTTCGCGAAGGCAATCAACTGCATGAACCCTACTACGGAGGGCGAGGCATGTGGCGAGTGCGAAAGCTGCAAAGCGTTTGCTGAAGGACGCTCGTACAATATCTTCGAGCTTGACGCAGCCAGCAACAACTCCGTGGAGCACATCAAGTCGCTCATGGAGCAGACACGCATACCGCCGCAGGTGGGCAAGTACAAGGTGTTCATCATCGACGAGGTACACATGCTCTCGCAGGCAGCGTTCAACGCTTTCCTGAAAACACTGGAGGAACCGCCTGCACACGTGGTGTTCATTCTTGCCACAACCGAGAAGCATAAGATTTTGCCAACCATCCTCTCGCGTTGTCAGATTTACGACTTCGAGCGCATGAGCGTGGAGAACACCATCAACCACCTGAAGTATGTGGCAGAGAAGGAAGGCATCACCTACGAGGAAGAGGCATTGGCACTCATCGCCGAGAAAGCTGACGGCGGTATGCGCGATGCCCTTTCTATCTTCGACCAGACGGCAAGCTTCTGCCAGGGCAACATCACATACGCAAAGGTGATTGAGGACCTAAACGAGCTCGACACCGACAACTACTTCAAGTTCGTCGACTATGCGTTGGCGAACAAGGTGAGCGAGTGCATGGTGCTCCTCAACTCGATAATAGAGAAAGGCTTCGACGGTGGTAATCTTATCAACGGACTCGCTTCGCATGTGCGCAACGTGCTCATGGCTAAGGATGCGCAGACGCTGAAGCTCCTTGAGGTGAGCGAGAAACAGCGTGAGAAGTACAGCGCACAGGCAAAGGCGTGCCCCACGCAGTTCCTTTACAAGGCACTGAAGCTGATGAACCAGTGCGACCTAAGCTATCGTCAAAGCAGCAACAAACGTCTGCTCGTAGAGCTGACACTCATCCAGGTGGCACAGATCACGCAGCCGGAGGATGCCGACAGTGCGGGGCGTAGCCCCAAGCAGCTGAAAACCCTGTTCAAACTTCTTGATTTCACCCGGACGAAAGTGGCTCAGCAGGTGGCTGCTCCGGTAAGCCATGCCTCGGTGAGCCATGTTTCAGCTGAGGCTCCTACTTCGCAGACCGCCGCATCGGGTTCGGCAGCCGTCTCCGACAAGTTGTCTGCCGGCGTACCACGCTTGAAGCTCTCGTCGCTCGGCATGACCTTCCAAAGCTTGCAGCGCAAGGATGCGGTTGCGGCAAAGAAAGAGGCGGAAGAGACAAACAAGGATGAGAACGAGCAGTTCACGCAGGAGTTCCTCGATCTGCAATGGCTCTCGATGTGCAACCGTATGCCGCAGAAGATGGTGGGGCTTGCTTCCCGAATGAAGAACATGCAACCGCGTATCACCACCTTCCCCGATATCGAGGTGCTGGTAGACAACCAGATATTGCTCGACCAGGTAAACGAGATAAAAGGTCGCATACGCGTCACGCTCGCCAAGGCACTGCACAACGGAAATGTGTCAATATCGCTCCGCCTCGCCGAGGCAGAAGAGATAAGCCGCCGAAAGACAAAGAAAGAGGTGTACGACGAACTGATGCAGCAAAAGGAAGTGCGAGCGTTCGTCGAATCGTTAGGGCTCGAACTTGTTTAAAAGTAAAAAAGTAAAAGGTAAAAAGTAAAAAGGTAATGGTCTGCGTCGGTCGTTACGCGTATTCGCATCGACCGACGCAGACATTCGTATCGACCGACGCAGACATCCGTATCGACCGACGCAGACATCCGTATCGACCGACGCAGATATCCGCACCGACCGACGCGGACTATTTCTCAACGATGCTTTCGATATACTTGCACACCATGTTGATGCCCTTCAGGTTGTCTCCACCCTCTGGTATGATGACGTGCGCGAAGCGCTTTGTCGGCTCAATGAACTGCTCGTGCATAGGTTTGAGCACCTTCAGGTAGCGGTCGACAACCATAGACACGGTGCGTCCGCGGTCGATAGTGTCGCGTTGTATGTTGCGTATGAGTCGCTCGTCGGGGTCGCAGTCGACGAAGATGCGCAGATCCATCATGTCGCGCAGACGCTTGTTGAGCAGTGTCATAATGCCCTCCACGATAATCACCGGCTTCGGCTCCACGTGTATCGTCTCCTTCTCGCGGTTGCACTTCAGGTACGAGTACGTAGGCTGTTCGATAGCTTTGCCCTCGCGCAGCTCGTTAATCTGCTTTATCAGTAGCTTCCAGTCGAACGCATCGGGATGGTCGAAGTTGATAGCTCGGCGCTCCTCTTCGGTCATGTGCGACGTGTCGTTATAGTACGAGTCGAGTGGTACGACAGCCACGTGGTGCGGCGGCAGTGCCTCAACAATCTTCTTCACTACAGTGGTCTTGCCGGAGCCTGTGCCACCGGCAATACCAATTATTGTTATCTTGTCGTTTGTCATATTCTTAAGCTTGGTCGTATAATGTGCTGAACATGCGGCTGTAGAACTCTGCCTTGCGTTCGGGCTTCATGGGGTAGGCGCGTGAGCTGCTCGGCATACGCCATAGACGCAGTGTTCTGTCGTCGAAGCCGAACTGCACGTTCTCGCCAACCTTCGGCTGCACATTTATGTCGAAGCACGCGCAGAGCACGTCGGTGGCTTTCTGCCCGGTGGTCACGATGTCGGTGAGCGAGGGTAGGGAGCGCACCATAGCCTTCAGGTCTGTAGGCTCCACCACCTCCAAGTCCTTGTCAGACGCCGTGTTCTTCAGTCGGCGCACCACCGTCGCCGTGTCGTACATGCCGATGCGATGCTCGTTGAGGAACGGGATAATGCGGTCGAGTCGGAACGTCTTTGCTTCGGTGTCGACAAAGTGCAGCTTGTCGTTGAAGAAGCATAATCCGAA
>ERZ772831.1381-NODE-1381-length-23156-cov-5.663218_pt1 | contig 23156 bp, 20 predicted proteins | sample MGYA00580858_ERZ772831 | MGnify/ENA primary metagenome ERZ772831 (study PRJEB29015, sample SAMEA2737694) | human gut metagenome | biome: human gut; feature: human-associated habitat; material: faeces | place: China | collected 2012 ... | reverse complement strand
CAGTTCTATTTTTTATGTTTATAAATACTTTATAGGCATGCAATTAACATAACCTGCGAAAATCCGTAACACCACCTGTAAGCGGCAGTTCAAAACCTAAACTCTGGTTACTTCAATATTTCGCGGACGCAGTCAGCGATGTCGTCATCCTTGCAGTCAGCAAAGAAGTATTCTGTAAAGTGTTCTCCGCTTAAAGCTCCTTTGACAAGCTCATGATCTAATTCTTTTAAGATCGTGACAAGATCCTTGTGTGTAACAGCCTTCACTTCATCCAAAATCTTCTTATTGCGCTGTTCCGGCACAACACGTTCTTTTGGATAGCCGCCACCACCAGGAGTGCAGAATAATTTTTCAAAAATATAGGTCAGATTTAATTCACCGCCCCAGCCAAAATTTTCTGCAAATGGGAGTGCAATACAGTTCCCATCGTTTACCTGTGAGAACAGATAGGCGTCTAACGGAGATTCGATATGACCGCAGAGTACCTTTGGAAAAGCATTGCAGGCGAGCATGGCGCCCTCGCCGGTTCCACAGCCTGTGATAACAAAATCAGCAGCCCCGGAGTTTAACAATACAGCGGCAAGGATACCGTTCTGTACATAAGTGAGCGGATGCTCGTCCTCGGCAGAGTACATGCCGTAATTGACAACTTCGTGTCCCATAGGCTCAACGACTGATTTTAACGTCTGGAAAATCAGTTCATTTTTGGCAGCCTGGCTGTTTTCGTTGATTAATGCTATTTTCATAAAAATACCTTCTCTCTAAAGATTGTAGGATGGATGATGAAAAAACTACATCAGATCTTTCATGTCACAGTTATCCATGTCATCAAAGTCCTGATTTTCGCCAACCATTCCCCAGATAAATGTGTAAGCCTGGGTGCCGCAGCCGGAGTGGATGGACCAGCTAGGGGAGATGACTGCCTGCTCGTTCCGCATCACGATATGACGTGTTTCCGTTGGCTCTCCCATATAATGCATGACAAGGGCATCTTCTGGCATATCAAAGTACAGATAGACTTCCATACGTCTGTCATGCGTGTGGCAAGGCATCGTGTTCCACACACTTCCCGGTTCTAATTTTGTCATTCCCATCTCTAACTGACAGCTCTCGACCTGACCGGGAAGGATATATTTACAGATCGTTCTGTGGTTGGCAGATTCTAAGGAACCTAATTCTACTTTATTGCAGTCTTTTACGATCACAACGCCATCTTCCGGTGTTCCTTCCGGTTTGATCAGAACAGTTGGACAGGTTCTGTGGGCAGGAGCGCTGTTTAAGTAGAATTTTGCAGGCGCAGATGGATCATCACTCTCAAAAGTGATGTCTTTGGAACCCATTCCGATATACATACCTTCTTTATGCCCAACGTTATATATTTTGCCATCGACAGTGATTTTTCCGGCTTCCCCGATGTTGATGACACCGAGCTCACGCCGCTCACAGAAATACTGTGCACGGAGTTCATCTCCGGCAGTCAGAGTTAACGGTTTTACAGGAACAGCAGAACCGGTAATGATACGGTCGATGTGACTGTATACCAGTTTGATCTGATCCGGCTGGAACAGATCGTCAATCAAAAATTCTTCTCTTAATCGCTCCGTTGTGTAATGCTTGACATCTCTTGGAGATGCGGCAGTTCGTAATTCCATAATACATCCTTCTCCTTAAATAAAAATTATTTTGCTAACTCTAAATCAAAATTAAAGTAGTTTACAGCATTGTTATAAGAAATTCCACGTACAATTTCCTCGAGTGTCTCATAATCAGCCGGATATTCCCCGTTTTCTACCCATGTGCCGATCAGATTGCAGAGGATTCTTCTGAAATAATCGTGGCGTGTGTAAGATAAAAAGCTTCTGGAATCTGTTAACATTCCAACAAAACCGGAAAGGTTTCCGAGATTTGCAAGGGAGATCATCTGGTCAGTCATGCCGGTCTTATGATCGTTGAACCACCATGCGGAACCCTGCTGGATCTTTGCAACAGCAGTGGAATCCTGGAAACATCCAAGGATCGTACCGATGGACTGGTTATCGTTTGGGTTTAAGCTGTATAAAATGGTTTTTGGAAGCTCGTCTGTACTGTTTAATGCATTTAAGAAATCTGCCATTTCGGAAGATGGAGCATAGTTATTGATGCAGTCGTAACCGGTATCAGGACCAAGTTTGTTGAACATTGGAGTGTTGTTGTCACGTTTGCATCCATAATGAAGCTGCATTACCCAGTTTCTCTTAGCGTACTCTTTTCCAACAAAAACCATAAATGCTGTTTTGAAAATGATTTCTTCCTCTTTTGTGATGGAAGCTCCACCAAGACGTTTTGCAAAAATAGATTCTACAGTCTCAGCAGAAGCAGGAGCGTACATCACATACTCTAAACCGTGATCGGATACAGAGCATCCCATGGAAGCAAAGAAGTTCATACGGTTTTTTAATGCCTCACACAAAGAAGCAAAGGAATCTACCTTGATGCCGGAAACATCAGATAAAGTCGCAAGGTAATCAAGATAAGTTGGTTTTTCGATATTCATTGCTTTATCAGGACGCCATGCCGGAAGAACCTGAACGTCAAAGCTATTGTCCTCAGCAATTTTTTTGTGCCACTCTAAGCTGTCAACAGGATCGTCTGTTGTGCAGATTAAAGTTACATTGGACTGTTTGATGATATTGCGGACAGACATGGATGGATCTGCAAGTTTTGCGTTACAGAGATTCCAGACTTCCTCCGCAGTTTTTTTGTTTAAAACACCGTTGTATCCGAAATATTTCTGTAATTCGAGATGGCTCCAGTGGAAAAGTGGGTTTCCGATTGCTTTTCCTAAGCATTCAGCCCATTTGAAGAATTTCTCTTTGTCTGGAGCTTCTCCGGTGATGTAATACTCATCCACACCGCAGGAACGCATAAAGCGCCATTTGTAGTGGTCGCCGCCGAGCCATACCTGAGTGATGTTTTCGAACTGGCGGTCCTCGTAAATCTCCTGTGGATTGATATGGCAGTGATAATCTAATACAGGTGTTGTCGCTGCATAATCAAAATATAATTTCTGAGCTGTTTCGTTGGAAAGAAGAAAATTCTTGTCCATAAATGGTTTCATAATAATGTCCTCCTAAAAGTTAAAATAATGTTGTTCCTCGTTTTATGATTTTTCCAGAGAAAATCGATTTTTTGGGCATTTCCTCTCCGGCTAAAACACCGAGCAATGTCTGGACTAACTGGTGTGTCTGGGTTTCTAAACGGTTGTCAACAGAAGTCAGCTCCGGTGTACAGCAGTTTGTCAGCATGGAGTTGTTATATCCCATAACGGAAAGGTCTTCCGGGATGCGAATCCCTTTTTTCTGCGCATATTTGATACTGCCAATCGCAAGGGAATCGTCAGAAGTCATGATGCCATGAAAAGACGCCCCTTTTTTTGCAATGTCTGCCACAAAGTCGGCAATCTCATCCAGATGTTCGATATTGCCGTCGTAAAAGTGGATCAGTTTTTCAAAACCCGGAATATTGTGTTCTTTCATTGCATCGCGGAATCCGTGAAGCTTCTTTAAGCCACTGTAGGATTTGGAATCATACAGATACAGGATATCCGTGATTCCTGCCTGGATCATTTCAGCTGTTGCCTCAAACATGGTTCCATAATCATCACAGAGTGTACTGTAAACATTCGGATAATCAAAGGAAGCATTTAACAGCATGATTGGAACCTGCGTGGAAACATCCTTAATATACTGGTTTTCATCCTCGGTGGAACCGATGAAGTTAGAACCTACCAATATAATGCTGTCCACCTTTTTGGAAAGAATTAAATTAAGGTAATTCTTTTTGATGTCCAGATTATAACCGGTACAGCATAAAAGAGATTCGTATCCGTTTGCCTGTAATTCCTGCTCCAGAAAGTAGACTGCCTTTGCAAGAAAGAGGTCAGACGAATCTGCACAGAGAATACCGATCGTTTTTAAGGAATGCAGTCCCATGCCGCGCGCAAAAGCATTTGGAGTGTAATCGTATTTGTCGATGACATCCATGACTTTTTTGCGGGTGGATGGGCGGACGTTTTCACTGCCATTTAAAACACGTGATACAGTGGCGATGGAAACACCGGCTTTTTTTGAAATGTCGTAAATTGTCATTGCCATAGTAAATCCCCTGAAAAATGTGTTCTATGTAAGAAATGGACTTCCTTACATTATTATAAAGCTGCTTATGTATTATAAAAATGAAAGCAGTTACACTGCAATCATAAATATTATACAACAAGCAAAAAAATAAAGCAACAAAAGAAATGACAAAAATAACAAAAATGTTAAAATAATACGTGCAACATCAACAAAAATATGCGAAATGTACAAAATAATCAAAAATACATATTGACGAAATTGAAAAAAAGTGTAAGAATACAAAATGTAAACGCTTACAAATTGTAAAAATAAATAAAGCGAAACAATGATGAAAAAATGAATCGGGAGGCTGGAAATGGAACTTTTAAGTAAAGCAAAGACAGGAAAAGTAGAAAGACCTGTCAAAGTATTACAGTTTGGTGAGGGAAATTTTCTTCGTGCATTTGTGGATTACATGATCGATATTGCAAATGAGAGCGGAGATTTTAATGGAGATATCGTACTTGTAAAACCGATCGAGTTTGGAACACTGGATCGTTTCCATGATCAGGAGTGTCAGTACACAGTACAGTTGAGAGGAATTGTGGACGGAGAACCAAAACGTATCAATCGTATCGTGACCAGCGTGACGGATGTGGTAGATGCCTATGGAGAATATGAAAAGTATGCAGCATATGCAAAATTAGATACGTTACGTTTTATTGTATCCAACACAACGGAAGCAGGAATCGTCTATGACGATACAGATAAAATAGAGTTAAATCCTCCAAAGAGTTATCCGGGAAAACTGACAAAGTTCTTATATGAGAGATACAGACATTTTAACGGTGCGGCGGACAAGGGGCTTGTGATGCTTCCGGTAGAGCTGATCGACGATAATGGAATCCATTTGAAAGAATGTGTTTTAAAACTGGCAGCACTTTGGAATTTGGAAGAAGGATTCACAAACTGGGTCAATGAGGCATGTGTGTTCACCTCTACATTAGTAGACCGTATCGTAACCGGATATCCGAGAGATGAGGCAGAAGAGCTTTGCAAAGAATTTGGATATCAGGATAACCTGATTGTTACCGGTGAGCCATTTGCGTTGTGGGTGATCGAGAGTGCAAAAGATATCAGTGAGGAGTTCCCACTCCCAAAAGCTGGTCTGCCGGTAATCTTCACAGACAACCAGAAACCTTACAAGCAGAGAAAAGTAAGAATTTTAAACGGAGCACATACTTCCTTTGTTCTCGCATCTTATCTGGCAGGAAATGATATTGTTCTCGAATCCATGCAGGATGAACTGATCTTCAACTTTATGAAGAAGACAATTTTTGAGGAAGTGATCCCGACACTGACATTGCCAAAACAGGATCTGATCGATTTTGCAAATGCAGTGATCACAAGATTTAACAATCCTTATGTAAAACATGCATTATTATCCATCTCTTTGAACTCTGTTTCAAAATGGAGAGCGAGATGCATGCCAAGCTTTTTGGGATATATTGAAAAAGAAGGAAAACTTCCCGAGCATTTGACATTCTCACTTGCAGCGTTGATGGCATTCTACACTGGAACAGAGATCAGGGACAAAGCGTTGATCGGACACCGTGGAGAGCAGGAATACAATATTTTGGATGATGCTGCAGTATTGGAATTTTTTGCGGCAAACAGCAGCAAAGAGCCAAGAGAATTTGCACATGCAGTCCTTTCAAATGAAGACTTCTGGGGAGAGGATTTAAGCAGTCTTGCAGGCGTGGAAGATGCAGTTGCTTCTTATCTTACAGAGATCCGTGCATCTGGTATGAGAAAGGCAATGGAGAAAATTTTTGCATAATAAATAAGGAGTCCAACAGAAATGAAAGACTTTATGAAAATCAACGAAAACGATAATGTGATCGTTGCATTGAAAGAAATGAAAAAAGGAGAAAAGATCTCATTGGAAAACACGGAGATCGAAGCTCTTGAAACAATTCCTGCCGGACATAAAATGGCAGTGAAAGATATCTGCGAAGGTGCAGATGTTATCAAATACGGATTCCGCATAGGTACTGCGAAGGAAGATATCAAAGCGGGACAGTGGGTTCACACGCACAATATCAAAACTGCACTTGGAGATCTGCTGGAATACAAATATGAACCGGTACATATGGAAGAAAAAATAACAGAGGATGCCACATTCCTTGGTTTTCAGAGATCGGATGGAAAAGCCGGTGTCAGAAATGAAATCTGGATTATTCCGACGGTTGGCTGTGTCAACAATATTGCAACTGCCATGGCAAAACGGGCGAATGCAAAGGTGAAAGGTTCCGTACAGGAAGTGATCGCATTCCCACATCCTTATGGATGTTCCCAGATGGGAGATGATCAGGAGCATACAAGAACAATCCTTGCGGATCTGATCAACCATCCGAATGCGGGCGGAGTGCTGGTGCTTGGACTTGGTTGTGAAAACAGCAACATTGATGTATTAAAACCATACATTGGTGATTACGACGAAAAGCGGGTAAAATTCCTCGTCTGTCAGGAAGTGGAAGATGAGATGGAAAAAGGCGGGGAGCTGCTTGAGGAACTGATCGATTATGCAGCTGCCTTCGAGCGGGAACCGATCAGCGTTTCAAAACTGATCATTGGCATGAAGTGCGGTGGAAGCGATGGATTTTCCGGCATTACCGCAAATCCTCTTGTGGGAAGATTTTCAGATCTTCTGATCAGCAAAAAAGGAACGACGATCCTCACGGAAGTACCTGAGATGTTTGGTGCTGAGACGATCCTTATGAACCGCTGTGAGAACGAGCAGTTGTTTGATAAGACGGTAGAACTGATCAATGATTTCAAACAATATTTTAAAGATAACCACCAGACGATTTATGAGAATCCGTCTCCGGGAAACAAAAAAGGTGGTATTTCCACTTTGGAAGACAAGTCGCTTGGCTGTACCCAGAAGTCGGGAAATGCTCCGGTGAAGGGTGTGCTTGCCTACGGCGAACCTGTAGTGGCACCGGGACTGAATCTGCTCAGTGCACCGGGAAATGACCTTGTGGCTGCGACAGCGCTTGCTGCCAGCGGGGCACATATTGTGTTGTTTACCACCGGTCGCGGAACTCCGTTTGCATCTCCGGTTCCGACAGTCAAAATCTCAAGCAACAGTTCCCTTGCCGGAAGAAAGAAGAACTGGATTGATTTTAATGCGGGAGTGCTGGTGGAAGATCAGGAATTGGATGAGACGGCACAGAAGCTATTTGATTATGTAGTAGAAGTTGCATCCGGTAAAAAAGTCTGTAGCGAGGAAGCGGGATTCCACGATATGGCGATTTTTAAACAGGGTGTTACATTATAAAAAGAATATAACCGGGAAACCCGGAGAAAGAGGAGAAGTATATGGCTATTTTAGACAAATTTTCACTGGAGGGAAAAATTGCTCTTGTCACAGGAGCATCTTATGGTATCGGTTTCGCGATTGCAACTGCTTATGCGGAAGCCGGAGCGACCATTGTTTTCAATGATATCAAGCAGGAACTGGTAGACAAGGGACTTGCAGCTTATGAGGAAAAGGGAATCAAAGCACACGGTTATGTCTGCGATGTAACAGATGAGGAGCAGGTAAATGAACTCGTTGCCAAAATTGAGAAGGAAGTAGGCGTGATCGATATTCTTGTGAACAATGCCGGAATCATCAAACGTATTCCAATGTGTGAGATGAAAGCATCTGAATTCAGACAGGTCATCGATGTGGATCTGAATGCTCCGTTTATTGTATCCAAAGCAGTGATTCCATCCATGATCAAAAAAGGACATGGAAAAATTATCAACATCTGCTCTATGATGTCAGAACTTGGCCGTGAGACAGTATCTGCATACGCAGCTGCAAAGGGCGGTTTGAAAATGCTTACAAAAAATATTGCATCTGAGTATGGCGAATACAACATCCAGTGTAACGGTATCGGACCTGGTTATATTGCAACACCTCAGACGGCTCCACTGCGTGAGATTCAGCCGGATGGAAGCAGACATCCGTTTGACCAGTTTATTATTGCAAAGACTCCTGCAGCGAGATGGGGACAGGCAGAGGATCTGCAGGGACCGGCAGTTTTCCTGGCTTCTGACGCATCTGATTTTGTGAATGGTCATGTTGTATATGTCGATGGCGGAATTCTTGCCTACATTGGTAAACAGCCATAAAAGCATATTTTCTGGTCAATTCTGCGCGTTATTAAAATGCACAAAAAAATGAAAAAAATATGAAAAAAGTAGTGCATTTTTTAAAAGACTATGCTATAATACAAAATGTAAGCACTTACATAATGGCGATATGACAAAGAAACAAACTGGGAAGGAAAAAGAATTGTCGTATCGACTAATATAAGAATAAAGGAGAAGAAAACTATGAAAAAGGAATTTATGAAACGAGTAATGGCAGCTGGAATGGTAGCAGCTATGGCCCTTACAACAGTAGCCTGTGGGGGTTCAGCAGACAACAGTGCAAGCACAGACAAAGCAGAGGCACCAGCCGAGGATGCAGCACCTGCAACAGAAGCAGCAGCTGCCGAAGATGATGGCTCTTATGATGAATGTACATTAACAATTTCCTGGTGGGGTGGTGATTCAAGACATACAGCTACACAGGCAGCAGTTGACGCATTTATGAAAGCGTATCCAGGAATCACAGTTGAAACAACCTATTCCGCATGGGATGGATGGGAAGAGAAAATGGCAACTGCTTTTGCAGCAGGAACCGCACAGGATGTAAACCAGATCAACTGGAACTGGATCACACAGTATGATTCTGATGGAACAACATTCTTAAACTTAAATGACTATGCAAGCGTAATCGATCTTTCACAGGTAGATGAGAAATATCTTTCCATGTGTGAAGCATCTGACGGATCTTTAGCAGGACTTCCAATTTCCATGACAGGTAGAATTTTCTACTGGGACAAAACAACATTTGATGAAGTTGGATGCGAGATTCCTACAACACTTGCTGCATTAAAAGACTGTGGAGAGAAATTCAAAGCTTACGGTGATGACTATTATCCATTAGCTTTAGGCGAATACGACAGAATGATCCTTATGGTTTACTATCTTGAATCCGTATATGGAACAGACTGGGTAACAGGAGATACATTAAACTATACAAAAGATCAGATCGTAGAAGGTCTTGAGTTCATTCAGTCTTTAGAGGATGCACATGTAATTCCTTCTATCGCAACAATCGCCGGTGACGGAGCAGCTTCTCTTGACCAGAACCAGAACTGGATCGATGGACATTATGCAGGTATCTTCGAGTGGGATTCTTCTGCAAGCAAATTCGGTGCAGCATTAGAAGAAGGACGTGAACTTGTTGTTGGTGACTATTTAACAGACCTTGGTGATAACAAAGGTGGTTATGCTAAAGTTTCCATGTGCTGGGCAATCAACGCACAGACCGCTCATCCAAAGGAAGCAGCTATGCTTGTAAATTATCTTGCAAACAATGAAGAAGCAGCACAGATCTTAGCATCTGAAAGAGGTATCCCGGTTTCTAAATCCGCTCTTACAGCAGCAAATGACGCCGGATTATTAAATGAGACAGTTGTAGAAGCAAACGGAAAAGTTCTTGCATGGGTAAGCAACAGCCTGGATCCATACTTTGAGGATTCCCAGTTAAAAGGTTCTGATGGTGTTTACTATGATGCAATGGCAGGATTAAGCTATGGTGATTATACAGCTGATGAAGCAGCAGATGTATTGATCGATGGTATTACAGGAGTTATTGCACAGTAATAAAAAAGAGATACAGATTCTTCTGGGGCTGCTGCAAAGACAGCAGCCCTGTTTTAAAAATGGTGTTAATATGGATTTTGATAAAACGATCGGTGTATATCTGGAAAATACCGAATGGAAGGGAAGAACAGATATCGGCTGCCTGTTAAATGGGTGCAGACAGATGTATGCAGCCACACAGGATGAAAGGTATCAGAAGTTTATTCTGCAATATGTAGAAAAAATGTCAGAGGAATGGGAGAACGCCTTTTCAAAGACAGATGTGACAAAGAAAATAAACGCCGGATCTGCATGGATTTTTGCATATGAAAAGACCGGTGAGGAGAAGTACAAAGAGTATATTGAAAGAATGAAAGACGATCTGATGGGATTGTCAAGGACTGCAGAAGGCAGCCTGTGTGAAGAAGGGGATCATAAAAAGCTCATGACAGGACAGCATTTGTATGAAGTGCTTCCGTTTTACATGGAATATGAGACCAGATACCATAATAAGGCAGGATACAATGATATTGTAAACCAGCTTACAGAGATGAGAAGTGGGAAAGACGCAATCTGGTATGTGATGGCTCTGATCGATGTATTGGATCACATGAGTATAGAGATATTTGAACATTACAAATCTCTGCAGGAGATTTTTAAAAAGACCATCAAGTGCATTCCACTGGGTGGAGATGCAAAGATGCAGAAAGTATGCATGGGATATGCAATTTTAAAGGCATGCAATATAGGGATATTAAATCCTGAAAAGTATTTGGAAACAGGACGAACACTTATTGATGGTGCAATAGATGAACCATTTGATCAAAAGGATGATGTGTCTATGGGTATCATGATGATGGCATATGCACAGTTTATCCGGGTTATGTAATCACAGTTAACAGGAGGTATGAGAGGTGGCTAAGAAAACAACTGCGGGGGCAGGTAAAATACCACAGAAAAAAAAGTCATTCAAAGATGTCTGTAAAGAGAATATAGGATTTTTCTTTATTCTTCCATGGCTATTCGGATTTTTGGCATTCAAATTTTATCCGATGGCATCATCTTTATTCTATAGTTTTACAGATTATAACCTGTTCAAGGGATTCCATGAAATTGGAACACTCCAGAACTATATTGATGTATTCACAACAAGAAAGATCGTGACGGCATTAAAGGTAACATTTAAATATGCATTTATCACAGTTCCATTAAAGTTAGTATTTGCGTTATTTATTGCCTACATTTTGAACTTTAAGATCAAAGGTGTCAATTTCTTCCGTACGGCATATTATATTCCATCTATTTTAGGTGGTTCAGTAGCAATCGCAGTATTATGGAAAGCAGTATTCCGTGATGACGGTTTGTTAAACACATTCATGGGATTCTTCGGAATCACAGGACCAAGCTGGCTGAGTGATCCAAAATATTCCCTGATCGTTATCTGCTTACTTCGTGTATGGCAGTTCGGTTCAGCAATGGTGATCTTCCTTGCTGCTTTAAAAGGAGTACCACAGGATCTTTACGAGGCAGCAGCTATAGATGGAGCGGGTAAATGGCGTCAGTTCTTTTCTGTAACAGTACCAATCATTACACCGGTTATTTTCTATAACCTTGTAACACAGCTCTGTCAGGCATTCCAGGAGTTCAACGGACCATATATCATCACAAAAGGTGGACCAAGAAACTCTACAACATTGGTATCACTGCTGATTTATAACAGCGCATTCCAGCAGTATGACATGGGTATGGCAAGTGCAATGGCATGGGTATTATTCGTGATCTTAATGATCTTTACGATCATTGCATTCTTAAGTCAGAAATACTGGGTATTCTATTCAGATGAGGAGGGTAAATAAATGGCTGCTGAGAGCAAGACAAAACATATCATTAATTTGATTTTAAGATATACCGTCCTGATCCTGGTTGGATTTGTAATGGTTTACCCTTTACTTTGGATGGTTGGAGCAACTTTTAAATCCAACGCAGAGATTTTCTCAAGTATCGGACTTTTTACCGCACATCCGAGCTTAGATGGATATAAAGCAGCAATGCAGAATTATGGTGGTACGATCAACGTATGGAAAGCGATGCTTAACACATTCTCCTATGTAATACCAAAAGTTGTATTCACCATGATCTCAGCTACAATCACTGCATATGGTTTTGGGCGTTTTGAATTTAAGGGAAGAGGATTTCTGTTTGCGGTTATGATGGCAACCTTATTCCTTCCACAGGTAGTATTAAATGTTCCACAGTTTATCCTGTTTTCCAAATTAGGATGGGTTGATTCCAAATTGTATCTCCCGATCATTGTTCCTACTTTGTTTGCGACAGATACATACTTCGTGTTCATGTTAGTACAGTTCCTGCGCAACGTACCAAAAGAGCTGGATGAAGCTGCCAAAATTGACGGATGTAACTCCGTACAGACATTGATCAAAGTCATCGTTCCGATGTTGTCTCCGGCGATCACATCCTGTGCATTATTCCAGTTTATGTGGTCATCCAATGACTTTATGGGACCTTTGCTTTATGTAAATACTCCTGCAAAATATCCACTTGCTATTTTCGTAAAAATGTCGATGGATGCAGATGCAGGATTCCAGTGGAACCGAATTTTAGCATTATCACTGATCTCCATCATTCCTTCCCTGATCGTATTCTTTATGGCTCAGGACAAATTCGTAGATGGTATTTCAGCCGGTGGTGTAAAAGGTTAAATTAAGGTATAATAAAAGGGTGGCAGCATTTGCAGCCATCCTTTTTTCTAACAGAAAAAGTACTGAGGAAATAATAGAAAAGAATAAAGATGAGGATTGCAAAGATGCAGATAAGTCTTGTGATGAAAACCGCACGGAGTGCGACCTTTTTGTTAGATGATGGTGGAATATATCACACAAAAAAAGAATATAAAATCCTTTTAAATAATAAGGAGATAAAGACGACAGATACCGTTGTGACATCTGTGTTTGATTTAAAGCCGGATACAGATTATGAGATAAAAGTTACTCATGCAGAGGAAGTAGTCGCAGCCGCAGAGTTTACGACGGATTATGAATATGTCACGTTGGATGTGAAAAAGTTCGGCGCTAAAGGAGATGGAATATCGGATGATACCGGTTTCATTCAGGCGGCGATCATGGCATGTCCGCCAAAGAGCCGTGTCCTGATCCCAAAGGGCGTTTATAAGATCACAAGTATCTTTTTAAAGAGTGGTTTGAACCTGGAGATTGCCAAAGGTGCTGAGTTAAAGGCAGAGACAGACCGTGACCGTTTTGCAAAATTTCCGGGACTCATTGAAAGTTATGATGAGATGGAGGAATATAACCTTGGAACATGGGAGGGAAATCCACTTCCGATGTTCGCAGGAATTATCACAGGGATCGGCGTAAGGGATATCAATCTCTATGGAGAGGGCAGTATCAATGGCTGTGCAAACCACGAGAACTGGTGGAAGAATGAGAAAGTGATGGTGGGTGCATTCCGTCCAAGAATGCTGTTTTTAAATCACTGTGAAAATGTAAATGTGCAGGGACTGTATTTCCATGACAGCCCGGCGTGGGTGATCCATCCGTATTTCAGTGATCAGTTGAGATTCTGTGACCTTCTGGTGGAGAATCCAAAACAGTCTCCAAACACAGACGGATTAGACCCGGAATCCTGCAAAAATGTAGAGATTTTAGGTGTGCATTTTTCACTTGGAGATGACTGCATTGCGGTGAAATCAGGAAAAATCTATATGGGACGGAAGTACAAAACACCGGCGGAGAACACACACATCTGCCATTGCCTTATGGAAAACGGACATGGAGCGGTCACAGTGGGAAGCGAGATTGGAGCCGGTGTGAAAAACATGCTGGTGGAAAAATGCTGCTTTTCACACACAGACCGTGGACTCCGCATCAAGACAAGACGGGGCAGGGGCAAAGATTCGGTGCTGGACGGAATCACATTCCGGGATATTGAAATGGATCATGTGATGACACCGTTTACCGCCAATGCATTTTATTTCTGCGATCCAGATGGAAGAACTGAGTATGTGCAGTCGAGAGCGTGCTATCCGGTGGATGAGCGGACACCGGAAATGCGGAAATTCTGCTTTGAAAATATTAAGGCAGAGAATTGTCATGTCGCAGCGGCTTATTTTGATGGACTGCCGGAGAGCAAGATTGAGAGCATTACCATGAAGAATGTAGAGATTTCTTTTGCGAAAGAGGCAAAGACGGGTGTTCCAATCATGTCAAACGGCGTGGAACCATGCAGTAAAAAAGGTATTTATGTACACAATGTGGAAAAATTGGTTTTAGATCACGTGCAGGTGACTGGGGCAGACGGAGCGCCGGTGGAAGCAGTTGATGTGGATGAAATGATACAGAAATAAAAGAAGGATAAATGTTTGAAAAATCAGAGAGGAAGAGGATATGCAGATAGGAATCCGTTTACATGATACAAAAAAAGGGACATTGGAAGAACGTGTGGCGATCGCAGAGGAACAGGGATTTTCCTGTGCGCATCTTGCTTTGAAAAAAGTAATCTCGGAGTACTCTGTGGCAGACAGTGCGCTGACACCCGGTTTTTCCTGTTATCTGAAAAAACTTTTTGCAGCGCATCATCTGGATGTTGCGGTACTGGGATGTTATCTGAATCTTGCAACACCGGATCAGGCAGCTTTGGAAAAGAACGTACACCGCTATATGGCGCATATCCGTATGGCATCGCTCCTTGGAGCAGGCGTCGTGGGAACTGAGACAGGTGCTGTGAATGAATCTTACAGTTTTGAGGAACGGAATCACTCGGAAGAGGCATTGGATATTTTTATCAAAAATGTCAGACCGGTCGTGCAGTATGCGGAAAAAATGGGTGTGATCTTAGCAATTGAACCGGTGTATAAGCATATTGTATGCAATCCGAAGAGAGCAAGAAAAGTGCTGGATGAAATTGGCTCTCCGAATCTGCAGATTATTTTTGATCCGGTCAATCTTTTGGACATCAGTAATTACAAAGAGCGTGAAGCCATTATCGCGGAGGCAATCGAGGTGCTTGGAGAGGATATCGCAGTGATCCATATCAAAGATTTTATCGTAAAAGAAGGAGCACTGGTTTCGGTGGCTGCGGGAACCGGGGAGATGGATTATACGCAGATTATTCGTTTTATCAAAGAGAAAAAGCCTTATATCCATACAACTTTAGAAAATACGACGCCGGAAAATGCAGTGCAGGCAAAAGCATATGTTCAGAAGCTGTATGACACTTGTCAGATAAAATAAATGCGTGTAGACTAATAGAAGAAAAGTCTGGAAAGGTACGTTTTAATTATGTGGAATCGAATTTTTGATGTGGACAATGCTGTTTTTCGTGCAATCGATACGATTGGAAAGATTTTTATTCTCAATTTATACTGGGTGATCTGTTCACTGCCGATTTTTACAATTGGCGCATCGACGAGCGCATTGCTTTATGCGAGTATGAAATTGCATGATAGGGAGGGGTATGTCACCTCTAATTTCTTTTCGTCCTTTAAAGAAAATTTTAAACAGGCGACGGAAATCTGGCTGATCTATCTTGTAATTGGAATTCTTTTAGGATTTGATTTTGTGATGGGAAATCAGGCAAAGGATACACTTGGTGTGTGTATGCAGGGTGCGGCAATGATCCTTGCTATTCCGTATTTTTTATCACTGCTTTATGTGTTTGGTGTTCAGTCAAGATTCGTGAATCCGGTGAAAGATACGATCCGTTATTCCTTTTTTATGGCACTGCGCAATATGAAGTGTACCATTCAGATGGCAATTTTGATGATTTTACTCGTCTGGGCAAATACGACGGTACTGCTTGTTAATTTCTTAACATTAGTCTATGGCTTCGGACTGATGGGATACTTCTTTGCAGCTTATTATAAGAAGGCATTTGGTAAATATCTGAATCCGGAAGAAAATTCATAAAACAGATGCATCAGAAAAATTACATAATATGAAACAGCAAAAGACATACTATTCCAAAAAGCAGATGATGCAAGGAGGAAAGTATGTCTTTATTTATTAAAATCATTGATGTTCATGCAAGAGAAATTTTAGATTCCAGGGGAAATCCGACGGTCGAAGTGGAAGTGACCGCCGAGACAGAGACAACCGGAAAAAAGATCACGGCGCGCGAGTCTGTTCCGTCTGGCGCAAGCACCGGGCGCTTTGAGGCGATTGAGCTTCGGGATGGAGAAGAACGGTATTTTGGGTTGGGTGTCCGGAAAGTAGTGGATCACGTCAACCAGAAGATCAGGGAAAAACTCATTGGCTTTAATGTGCTCGATCAGGCAGGAATCGACCGCATCATGGTGGAAGAGGATGGCACGGATAATAAGGGGAATCTTGGTGCAAATGCAATTCTTGGTGTTTCCATGGCGTGTGCCAAAACCGCGGCAAAAGCACTGGAACAACCGTTATATCGTTATCTTGGAGGCACGATGGCACACATTCTTCCGGTTCCAATGATGAATGTCATCAACGGTGGAGTGCATGCAAAAAATTCCATTGATTTTCAGGAGTTTATGATTATGCCGGTGGGAGCACTCGATTTTCATGACGGACTCCGTATGGGAGCGGAAATCTATCATTTCCTACGTCAGATCTTAAACGAGGAGGGATTAAGCACTGCAGTCGGGGACGAGGGCGGATTTGCGCCGGATGTCAAGGACACCAGGGAAGTATTCCGCTATTTACAGAAGGCAGTGGAAAAGGCAGGCTATCACGTAGGTGATGACGTGGTGTTTGCCATGGATGCAGCGGCAAGCGAACTGTATGACGAGGAGGCTGGGGTATACATTTTCCCGGGAGAATCCAGAGCGGCAGGAAAAGAGCCGGAAGAGGGAGCCGGAGAAGGCTCTGCAAAGGACTATTGTAAAGACAGTGTGAAGCGGAGTGCGGATGAAATGATCGCCCTGTATGAGGAACTGATCGAAGAATTTCCAATCGTGTCGATCGAGGATGGTTTATTTGAGGATGACTGGGAAGGCTGGCAGAAAATGACAAAACGCATTGGTGGCAGAGTCCAGCTTGTAGGGGATGACCTTTTTGTGACAAATCCAAAGCGGATTAAATGCGGAATTGATTTAAACGTCGCAAATGCAGTTCTCATTAAAGTAAATCAGATCGGAACCGTCACAGAAGCGATGGAGGCGATCGAGATGGCAAAATGTGCTGGTTATCAGGCAGTGATCTCCCATCGTTCCGGGGAGACTGAGGATGCCTTTATCGCAGATCTTGCGGTGGCAGTGAATGCCGGACAGATCAAGACCGGTGCACCGTGCAGAGGAGAACGAACCGCCAAATACAATCAGTTACTCCGTATTGAGGAAGAGTTAAAAGAATCTGCAAGATATGGGAAAGCCGAGATAATCCGAAAGAAATAGGAGCCTAAATGGCTCCTATTTTCTTGCTCATCATTTCCGGGTTGGAAGCATTTGCAAGAGCAGTTTTTTTATCGATGATGCCTTTTTGATAAAGGCGGAAAATACTGGTATCCATCGCTAACATATTCTCGTTCGTGGAGGTGTAGATCATGCCGTCAATCTGATGTGTTTTACCTTCACGGATGATGTTACGGATGGCGGGCGTTAACACCATGATCTCAAAAGCCGGAACCATTTTTCCATCCGTGGTCGGGAGCAGACGCTGGGATACGACTGCGTGTAATACCATAGAGAGCTGTACCGCTACCTGATGCTGCTGAGCAGCTGGAAATGCATCGATGATTCGATCGATGGTATTGGCAGCCCCGATGGTGTGAAGCGTTGAAAAAATCAAATGTCCGGTTTCGGCAGCAGTCATGGCTGTATTGATCGTCTCATAATCACGCATCTCACCGAGCAGGATCACGTCCGGGCTCTGACGAAGGGAAGCGCGCAGAGCTGTGAGATAATTTTCAGTGTCGGTGCATATCTCACGCTGGCTTACGATACTTTTTTTATGGGTGTGCAAGTATTCTAATGGATCTTCCAATGTGATGATATGGGCTTCCTGCTCGGTGTTGATCTTGTCGATCAGGCAGGCTAATGTCGTTGATTTTCCACCACCAGCAGGACCGGTGACGAGCACCATTCCCTTGTTGGTGTTGGCAAGTTCCATCACAGCATCCGGGATCATCAGTTCACTTGGCTGTGGCAAAGTGAATGTGATGATTCGGATGACGGCGGAGTAAGAGCCACGCTGTTTATAAGTGCTGACACGGAATCTTGACACTCCCACAATGGCAAAAGAAAAGTCGTCGTCACCGGTTGTCTCAAATTGGGAAATATCGCGGTGGTCAGCAAGTTCATAAATCGCTGTGACAAAGTCGCGGCACATATCCGGTTTCATGCGTTCTTCCTGATAAGTATGCATCTTTCCGCTTACTTTGTAGGTCAGCGGACGGCCTGCGACAACAAAGATATCGGATGCATGCTCTTTTGTGATATTTTCTAAAATTTCTCTGACGTTCATATTCATAACCAAACCTTTCTTATAATTAATTTCCCTGATACAGATGAAGTGAGTCATCGTCAATCACAGGTTCATTGTTCGTGACGGTCTGCCACTGTGTGACTTTATAAAATTCATCTCCGGGATGTTCCGGATAAAGGAGTTCTAATGTAACATAAAGATTCTGCACATCGTTGATCGTAACCTGAAATGTGCAGGTTGGACAATTACCTACAATCGTAGGCGATCCCGCGGTCAGCGTATCTTCTGTTTTCAGTTCCGGTATCAGATCAGCAGCCTTTTCAAAAAAAGTCTGACTGTCATCACAGTTTGCGTAAAGGTCTGCGAGTGCCAGATCTAATTGCTGCAGATAGTTCCTTGCAGCAGTATCTGCTTCGTAATAGGCGGTTGTTTTTTCTGCAACTTTAAGACTTAATCTGTAATCTGAATTTGCAGTGATCAGAGAGAGCGTCGCAAAAGTCACCAGACATAACATGGTAAAAACCATCAGGATGGATGAAAAACCGATATGGATAAATCCTTTTTTTTGCTTATTCATACTGCATACCTCCTGTTGTGCTTAGGGAAATTGGCTGATAGCAGGAAGCTGACAGTTCATAAAGTGTTTCAGCAGTGCTGGTATCCAAAAAGGTGATGTGGATGGTGGCAAGCTGATCCGGTAAAAAATCTACCGTTGCCCGATAAACAGCGTTTTGTTTTCCACAGGTAAGAAAATCTTTATTGTAGTAGATTAAAATTGTTTCATTCAGACTCATGGATTCCGGATAGATGGAACTTAGGGTTTTCTCCGGGGAATCCGTACTCTGGCAGATTTCTGCGATCGACGTGCATGCGGTCACTGCCTGATGCAGTTTTTCTGTGCTTTTCGAGAGCTGGTATCCTTTGAAAAATATCTGTACACAAAATGTTGCAAGAATCGAAAAAAACAGAATATTTAAAATAATCTCCATCAAAAAGAGACTGGATTTTGAGTGGCGGTATTGATTCATGAAAACTCCTTTTGCAAATTACGATTGTTTTGCATTCAGTGAGATATAAAGCGGATAGGTGTATCCGGTCGTATCCGTAATGGTAAAGCAGTAAAGATTTGAGCTGACCATATCAATGGCAAGTGCCTTGGTTTCAATGATTTCCTGCCCATCTCCCGGTAAAACAGTTGTTCCATCGGAAACTGTGATCTCACGGAGATATCCGTCGTAACAGTAGATATAGGTTGTGTAGATCGTGTCATTCACAGTCTCAGATAAGGCGATGGCAGGAAAGGCACCGATGGATGTGACTGCGACAGAACCCGCCACATCATTTTGATTCATTTTTTCTTCCAGATAAGAGGATACGGTACGGGTCTCATAATTTGCGGTCATGCTGTCTGCAATCGAATGGTATTGTTTTGCTCCGATGGAGACAACTAAAAATGCAGTGGCGGCAAAAAGCGCCAGCAGCGCAAGCAGGAAGACCCGGTCGATCGTATGCTCCGGTGTTTTCTTTAATTCAAGCATAAAATCAGTTCCTTTTAATAATAGTGACATCCGGTCTTAAATTTGAGCCGATGTACTGATAGTCGATCAGATACTGGTCAGGATCATAGGTCAGACCATAATGTGTGGTGAGATAAGCAATGTCAGGTGGATAACTGCCCTCTAAAGCATAGCATTGTGTGATCGTCCGGGTGACTGCTTTTTCTAAAATGGTTGTCTGCTCGGATTCATTGGAAAGGCGGATGCGGTCAGCTGCAAAACCAAATACAAAAAGTGTCAAAGCAAGAAGAACGACAGAACACAATAGCTGTTTATATTTTTTTTTCTTTTTTTGTTTCAATCGTATCATAAAAGAACCTCGCTGTTCCTATTACTTTTAGCCGATACTTGACATAATGCCAATGAGAGGCAGAAGGAAGGAAATTAAAATGAGTCCTATGAAAATGGACAGGATAATGACTAAGGTTGGCTCTAATACAGAGATAAACTTTGCAATCTGTTTGTCTGTTTCTTCCTCATATTCCTCAGAAATCTGGTGCATGACTTCGTCCATGGAACCGGTGCGGAAACCGATCGTGATCATGGAAGTATAGATCTTACTGAAAATACCGGACGTTAAGACCGCCTCGGCAAATCCCCTGCCGGAAGCAGTCAGGTCGCGGCACTTCTTGATGCGGGAAGCCATGTAAGGATTGTCTACAAGCTGTTCTGCGAGCATAAGTCCCTGATCCGTATCGAGTCCGCTGCTTAATGCAAGTGCCATGCAGTTTGCAAAGCGGCTGGCAGCGGTGCTTAATGCAAGGGGTCTTTTTTTGAAGAATTTTTGCCCTGCGTCAGATTTTGAAATAAGAAAAATGCCTGCGGCAGCTGCGATCAGAACGATCACAATGACAAACAGATACTGGTTCAATGCATCTGAAAATCTCATCATCGCTCCGGCAAATCCGGTCAGGTCACTTCCTAATTCCATATAGATCTGATGAAAAACAGGAAGTACTTTGGCAATCAGCACCAGAATGACGGCAAGCATCATGGAAATCATGAGCAGCGGATACGTGACGGCATTTTTAATACTGTTTTGGATGCTTTCTTCCCTTTTATAATATCCGGTCAGTGCATTTAATACCTCTTCGAGTTTGCCCGCAAGTTCACCGATCCCGATCATATCCAGAACATATTTTGGAAATACATTTGTTTCCCTTAAGGCATCACAGAAAGAATTTCCATGATCGAGGGAATTGCTGATAACAGATAAAATTTCGGCAGTGTCTTCTTCCGGTGCGTCCTCCTGCAGAATGGAGATTCCTTCATAGATTGGAATCCCGGCAGAAACGATCATGGAAAGCTGGTCACAGAATGCTGCGATCTCAAGGTTGCCTAACATCTGCTGTTTCTTTTTCTTCATAAGAGAAAAACCTCCTGTTAATAGACATACTTTGTAATGTATTCATCTGTCTGGGTAAGAAAATCTTTTGGATCGGAACTTGTGGAAGCAAAAGTCGGATCCATTAGTTTCCAATCATTTCCATCGAATTCAATAATTCCGTTTACCCAGCCTTTATCTTTGATATAAGTACTGATCCATGCGTGGTAGACATCACCCATATAACCTACTTCAAGGCGGGTGGGAATCCGCTCACACCGGAGCATGGAAGCCATGACAGCGGCGTAATCAAAACAGATTCCGGTCTGGCTTGCAAGGACATCATCCACATCAGGCAGATAGCCGCTCTGCACAGATGCAGCTTTGTCATAATCATAAGTAAAATTCGTGATAATATAATTATAGACATTTTCAATTACTTCCAGATCATCATTGGCAGATGCAGAAAGTTCCATGGCTTTGGAGATGACTTTGGAGTCTGCTGAAAAGTTTACATACTGGTTTGCGTACAGATATGGACCAAATTCATCCTGGATCGTCACATCAATTGCCTGCGTAAAAAGGGTGGAATAACTGGTTCCCTCAATATTTTCAAATACGCCGACGGTGTAGGAACCGCTTCCGGAAGTGAGGGGAAAGGTTTCATAACCATCATGTAAATTATATGTGTAAGTGATCTCATCAGAACCTGTGATCTGCAATTTGACTTTGGAGTTGGAACCGGAGTAGGAAACCATAAGATAGCCTTCTTCCGTATGGGAGGCATCCACTGTAACGGAATCATTCCCATAGGTAACGGTGCCGTCTGCACTGCCTGTCAGTACAACAGGAGTATTGTCCCGGGATCCGGCAGCAGCTGTGGTGGCCGGAGAGGAATCCTTCGCTGCAGTATCGGAGGATGCTGCAGAAGGTTTTTCGGCACTTTCGTTACTGCCACAGGAACAAAGGGTAAGGCAGACACACAGGAGCATTGGAAGTAATATGAAACGTCCCTTTGTTCTGGGGGTCATATTGTTTCTCCTTAAATATTCTTTCTCGGTGTAGCGCGGGCCACTAAGATATACCTCGGACTGCATGCAGGCATGCATCGATGATACCGTTTGACCCTTTGATCATATTATAGTGTATGAAAGATAAAAAGAAAATGATAAAAATACGAAAATCGGGAAAAATGTCAAAAAAAGTAAAAGGATTTCTTTTCATGAAATGAAAGAATATGGTATGATATTACAGATGAACTGGAAAAAAATGACAGATAACGGAGGTACATATGAAAAAATCCGTTTTAAAAGTACAGATGTTTGGAACTTATTCGATCGAATATGAGGGAAATCCGGTTTCATTTGAGCGGAATACCACAACAAAGACAAACCAGTTAATGCAGATTTTATTGCAGGCGGGAGAGAAGGGCGTTACAAGAGCAAAACTTTTGTCAGACCTCTTTGGCAATGAAGAGATGTCGAACCCGGCAAACAGTCTCCGGGCAACTGTATTTCGCCTGCGCAGACTTTTGGCGGCAGCCGGACTGCCGGAAGATGAGTATGTGACGATCAAAGGGGGAAGCTATTACTGGACTTCCGGGATCCCTTATGAACTGGATGCACATCAATTTGAGGAGTTACTGAAGAAGGCTGAGAAAGAAAATGACCCGGAGAAGAAAAAGTCTTATATAGAAGAAGCATGTGAACTGTATCGCGGGGAATTTCTGCCGCAGCTTGGTGCAGAAGGATGGGCAGTTGTTTTAAATGTCTATTATAAAAATCTTTTTTCAAATGCCATGCGCACATTATGCCAGGTTTTAAAGGATGAAAAAGATTATAAAAAACTTTATCACTGTGCAGAAAAGGCAGCGGTCATCTATCCATTGGAGGATTGGCAGATCTGGCAGATGGACAGTCTTATTGCGATGGACAGGCAGGATGAAGCCATGGTGCTGTATGAGACGACAACGGAACTTTTATATAAGGAACTTGGACTTACA